>Ga0209382_10000453_pt1 | contig 67524 bp, 65 predicted proteins | sample SoiMetdeltSBSDD5_FD_187599 | JGI IMG/M metagenome (GOLD analysis project Ga0209382, IMG submission 187599) | Bulk soil microbial communities from a Populus tree surrounding site in Tennessee, USA - Soil MetaG P. deltoides SBSDD5 (SPAdes) (version 2) | ecosystem: Environmental > Terrestrial >...
TCCGGGTGGAGGCGCCCGGCGGCGAGCGCGTCCACCTCGTCGGCGCGATCCGCTGACCGTCGCTAGCGTTCGGGGCGGCCCGCTCAGGGCGCGCAACCGGCGCGTGTAGGACCATTCAGGGGTGGAGAGCGAAAGGCGAAGACGGCCGCCGCCAGGTGGACTCGGGGCTCGTCTGGCTGCGGCCCTCGGGCGGCGGCTACCGGGTGAGCGGAGCGCGACGGAGACGGCTTGGTTCGAGGGCGCCGTCGAGGAGTTCGAACGTCGCGTAGCGGAGATCCTCAGGCAGGCGAGCGAGGACCTTCATGCGCAGTTCGAGCGCGACCTGGCCGCCACCGAAGGACGGCTTCAGGAGCGGCTGGAGGCCGCGCTCGTCGAGCTTCGCGCCAAGGGCGACGAACAACAGGCGGCCGAGCTGGCGCGGATCAAGGCGACGGCCGAAGCGCCTCTCGCTCAGATCCGCCGGGCGGAAACCCAGATCGACGCCGCCACCGAGAAGCTCGGGGTCCGGGCGCGCCGCCAGGAGCTCAAGCTGATCCGGGAGGAAAATTCAGCGCGAATCGCGGGAGCCCTGGCGCGTCTGGAGAGCCAGGCCGAGGCTCGCAAGGGCGAGGTCGACGCCGTCCGGCTGGCGTCGCAGTCGCTTCTCGACGAGGTGGACCAGCGCATCGCCGCCGCAGTCTCGGCGTCCGGCGAGCTCGAGCGACGGCTCCAGGAGACGGAGCGGCGTCTCGCGGACACCGAGCGTCGCGAACAGGCGACGGCGGGGGTCGTCGCGGATGCGGACGGCAAACTCGAACAGGCGATCGAGAGCGTCGAGCAGGCCGAGCGGCGGGTGGTGGAGATCGCTGACCGGGTTGCCGCCGTTGCTCGCCGCATCGCCGAGCTCGGCGACTCGGCCGAGCGGGCCGCGGAGTGGGAGGGGAGGATCGTGGCGGCTGTGGACGCCGAGGCCGACCTCGCGCAGCGGATCAACGACGCCGAGCGGCGGCTGGTGGAGCGCGTCGACCCTGGCGACGAGAGCTAGAGCGAGGCCCCCATGCTGCTGATCGCGGGACTCATCGCCCTGCTCCTTCTGGGCCTGCCGTGGGGGCTCGTCGCGCTCGCAGCCGCGCTCGGCCTCGAGGTGGCGGAATATCTGGCGTGGAAGCGCTTCCTGCGTCGCTACCGGCTGCGCAGCGGCCCGGAGACCCTGGTGGGGCGCACGGCGACGGTGGTCGACGACTGCGACCCGGTCGGCCGCGTGCGCCTCGACGGCGAGTTCTGGAACGCGCGCGCCAAGGCTCCCGTCAGGGAGGGAGAGACGGTTCGGATCGAGGCGATCGATGGCCTGACGCTCGAGGTCGAAGCGGGCCGCGAGCCGGGAGCGGGTGACGGGGATTCCCCGGGCCACGGAAAAGGGCCCCTTGGAAGGGGCCCTTGATTTCCGAAGGACGTGCCGCCAGCGATGCGACCGCTGGCCCGTCGGTCCTTAAGTCTCCGCCGCGCACATTCGGCGACGGCTCACCTTAACTTAACACCTGATTTCGAGGAAGGTTGCGGTTCCCCTCGATCCGGCTTTTCGGCCGTTTTCCTCGTTATTTTGCTGGTTTCTTACGAATCGTCCAATCGGTCGCCGCAACGCCGTGTAGATGGGACAATGTGAGCGTTTGCTCGCAGACGGCGGGGCCGGGTCGTCGCGCCGCCGAATAGGATGCGCGCGTGCGCTACCTGATCACCGGCGGCTCAGGGTACATCGGCTCCCGCCTGACGGAGATCCTCTCGGCCCGGGACGACGTCGACGCGATCGTCAACCTTGACGTCCGCCCACCCGCGGGCCGAATCGGGAACTCGACCTTCGTCCGCGGCGACGTGCGCGACTACGCGTCGATCCGGACCCTGCTCGAACGAGAGCGGCCGGACGCATTGGTGCATCTGGCCTTCGTGCTGAACCCGATCCGCGATGAGGCACGGATGTACGACATCGACGTCAACGGAACCGCGGCCGTCCTGAGGGCGGCGGCGGACGCCGGTACCCAGCAGATTCTGGTCACGTCGTCGGCGACCGCGTACGGGGCCTTTCCGGACAATCCGAAGCCAATCGCCGAGGACTGGCCGGTTCGCGGTCAGCCGGACTTTTCGTACGCTCGCCACAAGGCGGACGTCGACCGGATCTGTCAGTTGTGGGCGCTCGAGAATTCCGACCGAGTGATGACGATCGTTCGCCCGAGCATCGTCTTCGGGCCGAACGTCGACAACTACATCTCCCGGAGCTGGAGGACCTCCGCGTTCATGCCGATCCTCGACGGGGTGGAGGAGGAGTTCCAGCTGGTCCACGAGGACGACGTGATCAGCGCGATCGTCGGCCTCCTCGACGAGAGGAGCGGAGGGGCGTTCAACGTCGGCGGCGACGGGAGGATGACGTGGAAAGAGTCCGCCGAGATGGTCGGGCTGAAGACCCGCGTGATGTCGATGAGGGCCATGCGCCGGATTTACGGGGCGGCGTGGACACTCCATGCGCCACGCGTGGAGTCTCCGCCGGGAAACCTCAGCTTCATCCGTTACCCGTGGATCGTCTCGAACGAGAAGCTCAAGAACGAGATCGACTGGCAGCCGTCGGCGACAACGCGCGAGGTGTTCGTCGAGACCATGTACGCGAAGGGGCTCGTGGCGACTCCGCCGGTCCCCAGTCCGGCGCCGCCGGCCGTCGCCTGATCGCTCAAATCGAGCTCGGGCCGGCGGTTAAACTCGTTGACCCCCAGGGCGCTTAGCTCAGTAGGGAGAGCGCCAGCTCGACAAGCTGGAGGTCACTGGTTCGAGCCCAGTAGCGCCCATCGGTTCGGGATCACCGTCAGGTCCCGTCAGGTCCCGTCAATCTCTCTTGGCGGTGGGATGATCGGGACCGCCACGGTGCCGGTGGCGGTGATCGTCGTCCACGCCTAGAGCTTCGTCTCAGCGCCGCAACTGGTAGCCGACTGGTAGCAGCGCGGCTGGTAGCAGAGGCCTTGCTACCACCCGGAGCCGCGATCGGGTAGCGCGAGCGACAACCTCCCCGCGCAGGAGGGCGGCGGGTGGAGCAGCCTTGATGGCATATGGGCGCGTCGGGAGGCGGAATCGGTCGGGTCTTGCGGAGGCGTCACAGCCCGCGAGCAGCGCGATAACCCGCCACCTGCGAACCCAGAGGGTGCCGGAGGCTCGATCGTCACTTGGCCTGGGGAGGCACATGGGACAGCCCAACCGGGGGGCTATGCCGGAGTAATGCTCACCCGACCAATACCGACCACGGCGCCAATTATCCGCTTGGAACGAAGCGAGATACTGCGTAGGCGATGTCGCAGGAGAATGTGGAGATCGTGCGCCGAATGTTCGACGCCTTCAACCGCGGGGACTTCGAAGAAGCGACGCGGCAGCTCGCGCCGGACGCCGAGCTTCATGGCACGGTCGGTGGGCTCACCGAAGGCAGTCTCTGGCGTGGCCCCGAGCAGATCGGGGATTTCTTCGCGCAGGACAGCGACGCCTGGGATGAGCGCCGCCTGGACGCGGAGCAGGTCATCGATGCGGGCGACTGCGTCGCCGTGCTCCTGCACGAGTTTCGGCGCGGGAAGGGGAGCGGGGTAGAGATGGAAACCGACACCGCGATGCTCTTCGAGGTGCGTTACGGGCGTGTGGTCGGCATCCAGGGCTACATGGATCGGCGTGAAGCCCTCGAAGCCGCCGGGCTGCGGGAGTAGGCGATCCACCGTTCCGCCCGGAGCACCGCTCAAACTGCGGTGAGTGGATCGTTCCGACACCGACCGGATGGCAGCCGCACACTCGCTCGCACCGTGCCGGACCCACTGACGGAGTAGAAGCCGACGCAGGATACTGAGCGGGCGGTGTCTCAGGAGAACGTCCAGAGTCCCGAGTCCACCCTGCGCAGCAGAGCGTTCGTGGCCGTGCTCGTGCTCGCGGCCGTTGTGGGGGTGATCGCCTCCCTGGCGGCGTGGTGCTTCCTGGAGCTCATCTTCTACATGCAGCAGTGGGTGTTCACCGACATCCCCAAGGATCTCGGCTTCGATCAGGGCCCCCCCTTGTGGTGGTACCTCCCGGTGCTCGCCTTCGCCGGTCTGGTGGCGGCGTTTGCGATCGCCCGACTGCCCGGCAGCGGGGGGCATGTCCCCGCCGAGGGCCTCAACGCCTCGCCCACACAGCCCATCGACCTCCCCGGCGTGATGCTCGCGGCCGTCGCCTCGGTCGGCCTCGGCCTCGTGGTCGGGCCGGAGGCACCCCTGATCGCCCTGGGCGGCGGCCTCGGCTATCTCACCGTCAGGTCGATCCGCCGAGACGCGCCACCGCAGCTGGGCACGCTGATCGCCAGTTCGGGCACCTTCGCGGCGGTGTCGTTCCTGTTCGGCTCTCCGCTCATCGCGGCGGTGATCCTGATCGAGGCGGCGGGGCTCGGAGGGTCGCGCATGCCGCTGGTCCTGATTCCGGGCCTCCTCGCCGCCGGGATCGGATCGCTGGTCTCGATCGGGATGGGGTCGCTGACGGGACTCAGCACGAGTGACATCTCGCTCAGCCCGCTGAACCTGCCGGCCTTTGCGCGACCGGATCTCGTCGACTTCCTCTGGACGATCCCGTTCGCGGCCGTGATCGCCGTGGTCACCTTCCTCATCTTTCGTTTCGCCCGAGAGGGCCAGCGCATCGCGACGCCGCGACCGTTCGTCTCCCTCCCCGCTGCCGGATTGCTCGTAGCCGGGCTCGCGATCGCGTTTACTGAGTCGACCGACCACGGCGCAAACCAGGTGCTGTTCTCAGGTCAGAGCGCCATCGGCCCATTGGTTGCGGACCCCGGCGCCTGGTCGCTGTCGGCGCTCGCGCTGCTAATCGCCTTCAAGGGCCTCGCCTACGGCGTCTCCCTCGGCACCTTCCGCGGCGGCCCGACCTTTCCGGCCATGTTCCTCGGCGCGGCCGGTGGCCTGATGGCAGCCCAGCTGCCCGGATTCGAGCTGACGCCCGCGGTCGCGGTGGGCCTGGGCGCCGCGGTCGTCGCCGTGCTGAGATTGCCCCTGTCCGCGGTCGTGCTCGCCACGCTCTTCACGGTGCATACGGGGTTGGGCTCGGGACCCCTGATCATCGTGGGGGTGGTGGTGGCATATCTGACCGTGCAGGCACTCCGCGGCCGTGCCGAGTCCTCCGGGGGATCTCCGGCGGATGGAACCGGCGCCACTGGAAGGTCTGAGCCGGCGGCGATGCCAAGCGGCTGACCGCGACCGGCATCCGCCAAGGCGAGCTGTTCGCGTTGCAGTGGGACGACGTTGGAGACCAGGAAGTCACCGTCCGCCGGTCCCGGAAGCTGGACGGGACGCTCGGGCTTCCCAAGAACGGCATGGAGCGGACGATTCCGATTCTGCCGCCGGCGCAGGTGCTGGATTCGGTGCCCCGTCGCCCCGACCCGTTCATCTTTCATTCACCGCGCGGTCGGCCGCTTGCCAAGGGCACCCACGGCTGGTCGTGGCAGAAGGTGAAGGCCCGCGCCGGGATCGAGACTCGGTGGCACGACCTGCGCCACTTCTGCGCCACCCAGCTGCTCGAACTTGGGCTGGACCACTTCGCGGTCTCAATCCAGCTCGGGCATACCGATGGCGGTGCGCTGGTCATGGAGCGTTACGGCCATCCGTCGGTCGACGCGGCCAAGCGGCGGCTACTACGTGCCTTCGAGTGGAGCGACGCCGGAACTGGTAGCGCGACTGGTAGCAGGAGTGCCGAATCGTGAGTGCCGCGGCGAAACTGCACCGACAGCGCCCACTTCTCGGTGTGACCGTTGACGGGCTCTCACACCGGTCGGCCCTTCGGGCCTCCCTCGAGCCCAGTAGCGACGTGCGCCAGCTGCAGATTCTGTCGGGCTAGTTGGCGGACTGAACGCGTCCGCGATCTAGAAACGGTCGCCTACTCCGAAAGCCCGGCGACTTCGGGAGGCACCTTTACGGCTCGGCCCTCGCCGGCCGACGGTGCTTGCTCAGTCGGCCAAAAGATTCCGATCGCGCCGGTGACTCCCACGCTCGAGGCGAGCGGGAACGCGGTGACCTCGATGTGGTGCACCTTTCCCTTCGCGCTGTGGATGTACAGCGGTGCATGGACGGGCCGGCCCTCTCTCAGCGCGATCGTCAGCGGGACTTCCTCGAACGGAATCCGCTCCCCAGCACCGTCGAAGGGACCAAACCGCGCCGCCCACTCCTCGCGGTCCATGTTGCCCGCGTGCTCGAACGGAATTCCCAGCAATGCCCCCGCAGCCTCGTTGTAGAACACCAGGGTCGCTCGGTAGTCGGCGAGGAACGCAGGGGCCGAGATGTTGGCGATCAGGTTTCGCGCCAGAATCAGCTCGAGCGGCTTTTGGGTGCGCACCGGCCCCGCGCTCTCCTGCGACATCGACTGTGCAGTATCTCGCGCCTGGCCGCAGCCTCAAAGCGAGGCCAAGGGCGGGTCAAGGCGACGAGCGCTACTCCCGCAGACCGGCGGCTTCGAGGGCCCGTTCTCGGTCGGAGTACACCTTGAAGCGCACAAGGGAGCCGTCGCTGAATGTGCACTCGTGGGCGGTGCGGCGCTCGACCGCAACCCCGCTTCCCCTGGCCGTAGCGGTCGCTCGCACGAACACGAGCACCCGCCGCCCGTCGACCTCGAGGAATCGCTCCGGATCGAAGTGCAGGGCCTCCCAGGGCCAGTTCGAAGCGATCCCACCGACCCCTCCAACCCTGTCACCACGTCGCCATCGGGATAGGTGTCCGTGAAATCGAAGACCGTGTCCGATGTCGCAAACTCCTCCAGCCCGGCCAGCAGGTCGGGGTCGAGCTTCAGCGTCCGGCAGTAGATCCGACGGACGATCTCGAGGTTCTCCTCCGGCATCGCCACCCAGTATGTCGTGCGATGGGCGACGAGCTCAGTGCAGCACGCCTGAGACGAGACCCCCAAAGGACCGACGCGGGACCTGGAGCCTAGTGGCGCGAATCGCACCGGGCATGCGTTTGTGGTTAGGATCAGCGTGGGTCAGCGGTAGGCGCGGATTCGCCATCCGGATGTCGATCGCGCAAGCCAAGGCGGTGGCCTAGGCCGCGCCCTGGCTGATGCTGTCAAGAATGACTGACGATGAGATGAACGAAAAGACGTTCGAGGCGACGGAGCAGGTCGTGCGGGGCGCTTTGGTGATCACGATCGCCGGCGAGCTCGATATCGCGACGAGCCCCAGGGTCCGCGAGCTTTTGAGCGAAGCCGCGCGGGACCGGGACCGGCCGCTCGTCATCGACTTGACGCGCTGCATGTTCGTCGACTCGACCGGTTTGGCGACGCTCCTGCATGGGGCGAAGCCGGCGCAGAACGGCGAGTCGAACGTCGCCCTGGTATCCGCGGGTGGTGAGGTGAGGAAGCTTCTGGAGCTCACGGCGATCGACAGGACGATCCCGGTATTCGAGTCGCTGGACTCGGCGATCGAGGCGGTTCTATCCGAAGACTGAGCGGTGCGGCGTGTATCGTGCGCCGTCGTTCTGATGCCCCCCCTCGAGATCGTCACAGAGAAGCACGACGGCCAGACCCGGATGGCGCTGGTCGGTGAGCTCGACATCGCGAGCGCGCCCCGATTCGAGGAGGGCCTTGCGGAGGTCGAGCGGGACACCCCCGGCGTCCTCGTCGTCGACCTGCGGCGCGTGGATTTCATCGACTCGACGGGGCTGCGAGCGGTGATCGCCGCCGACGAGCGCGCCCGGGCCGCAGGGCGCCGATTCGTGATCATCCGCGGACCCGCTGCGGTAGAGCGCGTGTTCAGCGTGACCCAGCTCGACCAGCGGCTGGAGATCGTGGACGACCCCGAGACCGTGTGACGCGAACCCCTAGTGGGGGTTCACGAGGGTGAGGCAGAGGAGCTCGCCGTCCGGCAAGCCTTCGACGCGATGGTCCTTGGTCAGCCGCTCCAGCACAGGCGGGAGCTCGGCCAGCGCCGAGGCGTCCATGATCTTGTGCGCGCCGCCCTCCTGAAGCGGTCCTACCCGAACGACCAGCTCATCGGGGGGCGCATCGATCCCGAGCTGGATCTTGCTGCCCACCAGGACCCCGGGGACGTTGGCCGCGAGCGAGTCCGTCACGAGCTGGGCCTCGGAGACGCCCTCGAGCGAGAAGTCCGCGCGCGCCGCCAACATCGCGATCACGCGGCCCAGGACCGGCGCCGCCAGTGGCCCGGCGGTGACTCCGATCACAAGCTCCCCCGGGGGTTGGGGGACCTCGCCGTCGGCCGGTGAATCGGCCCGAATCCAACCGTCGCTCTCTCCGTTGAGCGAGAACGCCATCCTGACCTCGGTTCCCTCACTCATTCCGCCCATGAACTCGACGCGGTCGCTCAGGGTCTGGATCAGCGACAGGCCCAGGCCCTGGACCTCAAGGCCCGGCTCCGGCGCGCGCGGGCGGATGCCCACCCCCTGATCGCGGACGATCACCTCGAGCTCGGCATCCTGAACGCACAGGTTGACCTCGAGCGGGCCCTCGTTCCCTTCGTACGCGTGAACAACGACGTTGTTGCAGGCCTCGCTGACCGCTGTGTTGATGTCCAGAAGTCGCGACTCGCTCAACCCGAGGACCTCGATCGCACCGCCCAGCGCCTGGCGCACGACCGCGACGTTCTCGGGTCGGCTCGGGAGTGCCAGCCGGAACTCCGACTCCGTCCCCGTCGTTGTTGCAGGGTCCGCTCCGGGAGTCATCTGAACGACATTATGTCTGCGGCCGGCCGGACTGCCAAGTCGGTGCTGCGCAATACCCGCGTCAGGTAGCGCGAAACCGGCGGTCGGGGCGCGGTCTTATGCTCGCCGGCCAATGCTCGGGACCTATGCGAGCTTCGCGGCGATCCTCGTTGCGTCGGGCTTGATCGGCCAGGCGGTCTTCTGCGCCTGTGGACGGCGGAGCTGGACCTGGCTCGCTCCCGCGGTCGGCCTGGCGGCGACCACGGCGGTCGCGTGGGCGACCGTGCGGCTCCCCGGCGAGGGCACGGCCGCCGCGATCGCGATCGGCCTGCTCGCCCTGATCGCGCTCGCCGTCGCCCGTGGACGCGTCGTGGGCGCCGGGAAAGTGCTCGCGGGCGGAGCCCCAGCTCTGATTGCGGCGCTGGTGCTTGCATCGCTGCCGTTCATCGTCGAGGGCCGCTTCGGGATTCTCGGCACCGGCCTCAATCCGGACATGTCTCAGCACCTGTTCGCTGCGGACCGGCTCACGCACGGCGAGGGCTCGAGGCTGATCGCGCAGGGATATCCGCTTGGGCCGCACGCTCTCGTGGCGTCCGCCTCGAAGGCGACCGGTGCAAGCCTCGTTGAGGCGTTCGATGGGCTGGCGCTGGCGATCGCCGTGAGCGCGGTCCTCACACCCCTCGAGCTGCTCGGCCCGCTCGCGTGGTGGCGGCGGACGCTCGCCGCGGCCCTCGTCGGGCTGCCGTACCTGGTCGCCTCCTACCTCATCCAGGGCGCGTTCAAGGAGACGATGGAGGCCCTGTTCGTTCTGGCATTCGCGATCTCCCTTCATCAGCTCGCGCGGGGGGCGCTCATCGCGCCCGGCGCGCGCCGGTGCCTGGTTGCGGCACCCCTCGCCGTCCTCGCCATCGGGAGCGTCTACGCGTACAGCTTTCCCGGCCTCCTATGGCTTGCGGGTGCAGCCGGGATCTGGGCGCTCGTCGAGCTCGTGACCGTGCGCAGGCGTCGCGGCGCGGCGGCCGCCGCGGCGATGGCCAGGGCCGCCGCGCCGGGCGCAGCGGTCGCGCTCGCGCTCCTGGCGGCAGCGGCGGCGCCGGAGATCGGGCGCATGGTCGACTTCGCGAGCTTCGAGACGTTCGACCCGTCAGGTGCCGGGCTCGGGAACCTCTTCAACCCGATCTCCCCCCTCGAGGCGCTCGGTATCTGGCCCTCCGGCGACTTCCGGCTCGACCCGGGCGACGGAGCGATGCCGGCGATCGGCTACTACCTGGGGGAGCTGCTGGGGCTGGCGGCACTGGCGTACGGGCTCGCCTGGTGGATCAGGCGACGCGAGTGGGCCGTCCCCTCGGCGCTCGCGGCCGCCGTCGCCCTCTACGCCTATGCGCATTTCGCCGGAACGCCCTACCAGGCCGCGAAGGCCACGGTGATGATGGCGCCGCTCGCGGCGCTGATCGCGGCCAGAGCCCTGCTCTCTCCGCAGCCGATCGTCGAGCTCGGGACGGTCCGGGGTGCGGTGGGCCGCACCAGGACCGGACCGAGTGGGGCCCTCCTGCGGTGGCAGTCACCTGTCGGCGCGCTGCTGGCGATCGCGTTCTGCGGGGCGGCGGCTACCTGCAGCGTGCTCGCGCTGGTGAACGGCCCGGTTGGTCCGGCCACCTACTCGCCGGCTCTCACCGAGCTGCGGCCGCAGCTGCGACAGGGTTCGACGCTTGCGCTCGTCTCTCAGAACCTGCTCGCCGACGAGCACGGGCGCGACTACGTGGTTTGGGAGCTTCGCGGCGGGCGCGTCTGCGTCCAGGCGGAAGGCACCCAGGGGGGACACCCACCTGCCGGGGTCGCTCACGTCGTCGCCGGCGACCAGCAGCGGGCGCCTTACGCGGGCTTTCGGCTCGAGCAGCGCTCCGGCCCGTACACGCTCTGGGTGCGCCATCCCGCGCCAAAGGGCCCCGGCCCGTGCCCGCTGATCGCCGTGGGCGCGCGCGCCAACCCCGCGGGCGACTAGATCTTGCGCGCATTGACGGGGTTAGGTGGGCTATAGCACCCTTAACCCCGTCAATGCGAGTTTGGGCGTCCTTGAGGGCCCGTATCGCGCGGGTAGCATGGCCCGCGTATGGCCTCCATCACCGTCAGGCTCCCCGACGGCTCGCCGCTGGAGCTCGAGGAGGGGGCGACCGGCGCCGATGCGGCCGCTGCCATCGGGCCGCGGCTGGCGAAGGACGCGCTCGCCGTACGCGTGAACGGCGAGGTCCGCGACCTCGCACGGCCGCTCGACGACGGGGAGCGGGTCGAGATCGTCACTCCGGGCCGCCCGGACGCGCTCGAGGTATTGCGGCACGACGCCGCTCACGTGCTGGCGACCGCCGTGCTGGACCTGTGGCCGGGAACGAAGGTCTCGATCGGGCCGCCCATCGAGGGCGGCTTCTACTACGACTTCGAATTCCCCGACGGGTTCCGGCCGTCGGAGTCCGACCTCGAGCGAATCGAGCAGCAAATGGCCACTCACATCCAGGCCGACGAGCCGTTCGAGCGCTCGGAGATCTCCGCCGCCGAGGCGATCGAGCGCTTCCGCGATGAGGACCAGCCCTACAAGGTCGAGCTGATCGAGGACCTCGTGCGCGACGAGGGCACCGAGACCGTGTCGCTCTACCGCAACGGCCCGTTTCTGGATCTCTGCCGCGGACCGCACGGGCCGAGCACCGGCCGCATCAAGGCCCTCAAGCTCAATTCGGTCGCCGGGGCCTATTGGCGTGGCGACGAGAACCGCCAGATGCTGACGCGCATCTATGGGACAGCATTCTTCTCGCAGCGCGAGCTGGCCGAGCATCTCGAGCGCCTCGAGCAGGCGCGCGCCCGCGATCACCGCCGGCTGGGGCCCCAGCTCGGGCTGTTCACGCTGCTTCCCGACGCGCCGGGAATGCCGTTCTGGCTTCCGCAGGGGACGGTGCTCCTGCGGTTGATCGAGCGCGAGGTCCGAAGACAGCTCGCGGCCGGAGGCTACGAGGAGATCAAGACGCCGCACGTACTCGACGAGGAGCTGTGGCATCGCTCCGGCCATTGGGACAACTACGCCGAGAACATGTTTTTCACCGAGGTTGAGAACCGGCGGTTCGCGCTGAAGCCGATGAACTGCCCCGGCGCCTGCCTCGTCTATGCCTCCGAGCGCCACTCCTATCGTGAGCTCCCGCTCCGGCTGGCCGAGTTCGGGTTGGTCACGCGAAACGAGCGTGAGGGCGTGCTCCACGGACTCCTCCGGGTGCGAGCCTTCACCCAGGACGACGGGCACGTCTATTGCACGCTCGACCAGGTCGCTGACGAGGTCGACGCGATCTGCTCGTCGATCGACCAGCTTTATGAGCGGTTCGGGTTCGACGATTACCGGGTGGAGCTTTCGACCCGCCCGGACAAGTCGATCGGAACCGACGAGCAGTGGCAGCAGGCCGAGGCGGCGCTCCGCGAGGCGCTCGAGCGTCAGGGCCGCGACTACGAGGTGAGCCCGGGGGAGGGCACGTTCTACGGGCCGAAGATCGACTTCCACATCACCGACGCCCTCGGACGCTCGTGGCAGTGCGGGACCTGCCAGCTCGACTTTCAGATGCCGGAGCGCTTCGACCTGACCTACCAGGGGGACGACAACGCCGACCACCGGCCGGTGATGATCCACCGGGCGTTGCTGGGAGCCATGGAGCGATTCGCCGGGATCCTGATCGAGCACCACGCCGGGCGCTTTCCCACCTGGCTGGCTCCCGTGCAGGCCGCGGTCCTTCCGGTGGCCGACCGCCACAGCGGCTACGCCACCGACGTCGCGGAGCGGCTCAGGGAAGGGGGGGTCCGCTGCCGCGTCGACGATCGGTCCGAGTCGGTCGGCAAGAAGATCCACGACGCGGAGGTGGCGAAGCTCCCGTACATGCTCGTGGTCGGGGACCGGGAGCAGGCGGACGACGCGGTGTCGGTGCGCTCACACGTCGAGGGCGACCTCGGGGCGGAGTCCGTCGAGAACTTCGCCGCCCGGGTACAGCGCGAGGCGTCGGAGCGATAGGCGTCTATACTGGCGCGCGATGGAGGGCACCCACACCACGCGCCGTCGCTGAGCGCCCGTGCCCTCTGCCGTCACGTCTCGTCTCCCGATTCCGTCCGAGCATCGCTAGCTTGACGCGCCTTCTCAGCCAGTTCTAGTGGCGAACCCGCGCTTCGACCGGTCGCCTCCCGAGCGTGACCCGACGCGGATCAACGAGCGGATTCGCGTGTCCGAGGTCAGGCTGATCGACGAGGACGGAAACCAGGTGGGGATCGTCCCCACCGACCAGGCGCTTCAGCTCGCCGGCGAGAAGGACCTCGACCTCGTCGAGGTCGCGGCCGACGCGCGCCCCCCCGTCGCTCGCCTGCTCGACTACTCCAAGTACCGCTACGAGCAGGAACAGAAGGCCAAGGCCGCGCGCAAGCACCAGCAGCAGATCAACGTCCGCGAGATCAAGCTGAGGCCGAAGATCGCGACCCACGACTACGAGACGAAGAGGGGTCACGTCGAGCGCTTCCTGCGCAACCAGGACAAGGTGAAGGTCACGATCATGTTCCGCGGCCGCGAGCAGGCGCACCCCGAGCGCGGGCGCACGCTGCTTCGCCGTCTCTACGAGGACATCGAGGACCTAGCGACCATCGAGCAGGAGCCCCTGCAGGAGGGTCGCAACATGAGCATGCTGCTCGCGCCCGTGCGGGCGAAGGCGAGCGAAGGCGACGCCCAGCGCTCGGCGGCCTGACGCCCACCGTCTGCTTCAATAAGCCGTCCCGTGCCGAAGATGAAGACACACTCGGGCGCCAAGAAGCGCTTCCGAAAGACCGGCGGCGGCAAGCTCCGCGGCCGGCGTGCCAACTCCAGCCACATCCTGGAGAAGAAGTCCCCGAAGCGGAAGCGCCGCATGTCGATGCCGACCGAGGTCGCGCGCCCGGATCGCAAGCGGGTGCGCACGCTGCTGGCCGGGAAGGGGCGCTAGGACATGGCCCGTGCGACCAACGCCGTCGCCCGCAAGCGGCGCAAGAAGAAGGTCCTCCGACAGGCGAGGGGCTACTGGGGCCGCAAGCACTCGAGCTATCGGCTCGCCAACGAGCAGGTCATGCGCTCGGGCAGCTACGCGTACCGCGACCGGCGAAACCGCAAGCGTGACTTCCGCCGGCTCTGGATCATCCGGATCAACGCCGCCGCGCGCCGCGAGGGCATGAGCTACTCGCAGCTGATCCACGGCCTGAACGCGGCCGGCATCGAGGTCAACCGCAAGCTCCTGGCGGACGTCGCCGTGCACGATCCTGAGGCGTTCCGCCGATTTGCCGAGCGAGCCCGGGAGGCCGACGCGGCTTAGCGGCGACGGCTCCATCGACGATTCCCGGGCGGCTTGCGACATGCGGGCCGCCCTTTTTCGTTCGACAATGATCACCAGCCCCCACAACGACAAGCTCAAGCTCATCCGAAAGCTCCAGGCGCGAAAGCACCGCGAGCGCTCGGGGCTCTTCGTGGCCGAGGGTGAGGACCTGGTGGAGGCCGCCCGCGCCGCGGGAGCGGAGGCGGAGCTCGTGCTCGTCGCCGGCCGCGACGTCGAGCCGGCGCTCCTGGACGGAGTGAGCGAGCTGGGCTCGGGAACGCGCGTCATGGGCGTCTACCGCCAGCGCTGGGACCGCCCCGGGGGCGAGGTGCAGGTGCACCTGGACCACGTCCGCGACCCCGGCAACATTGGAACCATCATCCGCAGTGCCCACGCCCTCGCCGATGGGCCCGTGATCCTGGGGCCGGGATGCGCCGACCCGTACTCGCCCAAGGCCGTGCGGGCGAGCATGGGGTCGGTGTTCTCGCGCCCGCCCGCGAGGGGCGACATCACCGAGGTCCAGGGCTTCAAGGTCGGCCTGGACGCGCACGCTTCCGCCGATCTGCGGGAGGTGGAGCTCGAGGCCCCGGTCGTCCTCTGTCTGGGGGCGGAGCGGGAGGGCCCCCCGAAGGGATCGCAGACGGATGCGACCGCCCGGATCCCGATGCGCTCCGACGGCCCGGAGTCCCTGAACGTTGCAGCTGCCGCCGCCGTGGCGCTGTACGAGCTCGCGACTAGGATGCCCGGCCGTGCCTGACCTGCGGGCGGAAATAGAGGTGCTCCGGGCTGAGGCCGAGGCGGCGATCGGAGTGGCCCCCGATCCCGCCGCCCTCGAGGAGCTCCGAGTGCGCTACCTCGGCCGCAAGGCGGACCTGACGCGGATCCTCCGCGGGATCGGCGATCTTCCCGCCGAGGAGCGCGGGCCCGTCGGCCAGGCCGCCAACGTCGCGCGTCGGGCGCTGGAGGCGGTGCTCGAGCGACGCCGCGGCGAGCTCGAGGCCGGCGAGCTCGAGCGCGGACTGGCCGCCGAGGCCGTCGACGTCACGCTGCCAGGATCGCCCGCGGTGCCGGTCGGGTCGCGGAACCTCCTCATTCGCACGCTACGCGAGATCGAGGACGTCTTCTGCGGCCTCGGGTATCGGGTGATGGAGGGGCCCGAGGTCGAGCTCGACTACTACAACTTCACGGCGCTCAACCACCCGCCCGGGCATCCGGCCAGGATGGCGCAGGACACCTTCTACGTGGATCCGGCGACGCTCGACCCGGAGCTCCGCCTCGGGCCGGCGCCGAGCGCTCCCCGCGAGCCGGCGGAGGAGGATCCGCTCCCGCCCGGCCCGGAGGACGTGGTCCTCCGCACCCACACGTCGCCGATGCAGGTCCGCTCGATGGAGGCCCAGTCGCCGCCGATCCTCATCGTCGTCCCTGGGCGCTGCTACCGCAGCGATCCGTTCGACGCCACTCACAGCCCGATCTTCCACCAGGTCGAGGGTCTCGCGGTCTCGGAGAGCATCACGCTGGCGGACCTCAAGGGCACGCTCGACGAGTTCGCCCGGGCGATCTTCGGGCCTGAGCGCAGCACCCGCTTTCGGCCCGGATTCTTTCCCTTCACCGAGCCCAGCGTCGAGGTCGACGTCTCGTGCTTCCGGTGCGGGGGCTCGGGCACGCTGCCCGACGGCTCGCGGGACTCGATCTGTAAGGGATCCGGCTGGATCGAGATTCTCGGCTCGGGGATGGTGGACCCAAACGTCTTCGGATTCGTCGAGGCGAACGGCTACGACCCCGAGCGCGTGCAGGGGTTCGCGTTCGGCATGGGGATCGAGCGGATCGCGATGCTGAAGCACGGCGTCCCGGACCTTCGTAAGTTCTTCGAGAACGACATCCGCGTCCTGGAGCAGTTTCCATGAGGATCCCCTTCAGCTGGGTCACCGAATACTGCGATCCGGGGCTTTCCGCGGACGAGCTCGCGGAGCGGCTCGCGTTGCGGACCACGGAGGTGGAGCGGATCAGTCACGTGGGGGCGCCCTCGCCCGACGGGTTCGTGGTCGCGCGCGTCGTCTCCGTCGATCAGCATCCGAACGCCGATCGCCTGAGCGTATGCACGGTCGATGCCGGCGACGAGGTGCGCACGATCGTCTGCGGGGCACCGAACGTCGCGGCGGGCCAGCTCGTGCCGGTCGCGCTGCCCGGCGCTACGTTGCCGGGCGGGCGGAAGCTCGGCCGGGCGAAGCTTCGCGGCGTCACCTCCGACGGCATGATCCTCTCGGAGGCGGAGCTCGAGCTCGGTGACGACGCCGACGGGATCGTGGTGCTCGACGGTGACGCCGCCCCGGGGACGCCGCTCGCCGACGTCCTGCCGGTCGCGGAACCCGTCCTGGAGCTGGAGGTCAACTCCAACCGGGTGGACTGCCTCGGCGTCTACGGCGTCGCCCGCGAGGTCCACGCGTTCACCGGCGCCCGGCTCGCCACCCCGCCGTGGGAGGGCGACGCCGATGCGGAGGGCGAGGGGGAGGCCACCGACTACGCCTCCGTCACGGTGGAGGTCCCGGAGCTCTGCCCGCGCTTCACGGCCCGGGTCTTCACGGACGTTCAGATCGGGCCCTCGCCGCTCTGGCTCAAGGCCCGGTTGATCGCCGCCGGGCAGCGACCCATCAACAACGTCGTCGACATCACCAACTACGTGATGCTCATGACCGCGCAGCCGCTTCACGCATTCGACCTCGACCGCGTGCCGGGCGGTGTGCTGATCGTCCGCACCGCGGAGGAGGCGGAGCGGATGACCACGCTCGATGGGGTCGAGCGGACATTCGACTCGAAGGCCGTGCTGGTGTGCGACCGCGACGGGCCCTCCGGGCTCGCGGGGATCATGGGCGGCGCCGCCTCGGAGGTCTCCGACTCCACCACTCGTGTCCTGCTCGAGGTCGCGACGTGGAACGGCGTGAACATCCTGCGGACCTCGCGGCGGCTAGCGCTGCGCTCGGAGGCGTCGACCCGGTTCGAGAAGCAGCTTCATCCCGAACTTGCGATGCGCGCCCAGCGGATCGCCGCGCGGCTCTTCGTCGAGGTGTGTGGGGCGCGACTCGTCCCGGGCACGATCGACGTCGCCGCCGAGCAGCCGCCGCCGCGTCGGCCGGTGTTGCGCGCCGGGCGGGCCGAGGCGCTGCTCGGGATGCGGATCGAACCTGACGATTGCGCGCTCTACCTGGAGCGGCTCGGCTTCAAGGTGCAACGGGAGGGGGGAGACATCGTCGCCGACGTACCCGCGCATCGCTACTACGACGTGAGCCGTGAGGCGGACCTGATCGAGGAGGTCGGGCGCATCCACGGCTACGACGAGCACCTGCCCGCGACGCTGCCGCAGGCGCCGGGGCAGGGCGGCCGCCTGACGCGCGAGCAGGCGCTGCGGCGGCGCGCCGAGGACGTGATGCGCGACCTCGGTTTCGACGGGATCGTCAGCCTGAGCCTCACCGACCCGGAGATGCCGAATCGGCTGCGCCTGCGCCAAGGCGATGCGCGCGCAGCGCCGATTCGCGTCTCCAATCCGCTCTCCCTGGACCACTCCGAGCTCCGCACGATGCTGCTCGGATCGCTGCTGGACGCCGCCAGGTACAACTTCGCGCGCGGTGCCGATCGCGTGGCGCTCGCCGAGGCGGGGCGCGCCTATCTCGCCAGGGGCGGGTCGCCGGCCGGCGGAGTTCTCGGCGGCCAGTTCGCCGGAGAGCGATCGGCCCCGGCCTTCGAGGCACAGCGCCTCGCGGCCCTCGCCGTGGGCCCGCTGGTGCCGACGAGCTGGACCGCCGAGCCGCGCGCGGTCGACTTCTTCGCGATGAAGGGCGTTCTGGAGGCGCTCGCGGAGCACTTCAGGGCCGGTCTCGAGCTCGAGCCGGAGGCGCTCCCCTTCCTGCATCCGGGGCGCTCGGCGAAGGTTGTCATCGGGGGGCGCGAGGCCGGCTGGCTCGGCGAAGTCCATCCGCTCGTCTGCCGTCAATGGGACCTCGAGGGCGCGGCGGCGTTCGACATCGGGCTGGCGGAGCTCGTGGCCGGCTCGCCGTTGGGCCGTGAGACCTACGAGGACGTCACCACCTATCCGGCCGTCTACCAGGATTTGGCGATCGTGGTCGACGAGGACGTCCCCGCGGCGCGCGTCCGTTCGGCCGTGATGGAGGGGGGCGGAGAGCTCCTGCGAAGCGCCGGCGTCTTCGACGTGTATCGCGGCGAGCAGGTCGGTGAGGGCAGAAAGAGCCTGGCCCTGCGGCTGGAGTTCCGGGTGCCCGACCGGACCCTGACCGACGCCGAGGTCGCCGAGCGTCGCAGCGCGATCGAGAGGGCGATCGCCGAGCTGGGCGGGTCGCTCCGTGGCTGACGCCCGCGTCCTGGTCGCGGGGGCATCCGGTTTCACCGGGGCGCTCGCCGCCCACCTGATCCATCGCCACCCGCGCCTGAACCTGATTGCGGCGACGGCCAGATCCGATGTCGGGGCGCGGCTCGATCGCCTGTATCCGCGCTACCGCGTGCCGATGGAGCTGACCGAGCTCGACCCCGACGACCCACCCGACGCCGACGCGGCGATCATCGCCTATCCGCACGGCGCCGCCGCCCCCCTCGTGGAACGGCTGTTGGAGGCTGAGCAGTACGTGGTGGACGTCTCGGCCGACTTCCGGCTCCACGAGCTGTCCGCCTATGAGGCGACGTACGGCGAGCACGGGGCGCCTGAGCTGATGAACGAGCCGGTGTACGGGCTCACCGAGCTCCACCGGGATGAGATCCGCGGCGCACGCCTCATAGCGAACCCGGGCTGCTATCCGACCGCGGCTCTGCTGGCCCTCGCCCCCCTATGCCGCGAGGGGTTGATCAGCGACGTCGTGATCAGCGCCGCGTCGGGGGTCTCGGGTGCCGGGCGCGGCGCAGGCGACCGGCTGCACTTCGTCGCGGTCGACGAGAACTTCTCGGCTTACGGCGTCGATGGCCATCGTCACCTGCCCGAGATCACGCAGGAGTTGGATGCGCTTGCCGAGGATGTAGGAACCCCGCCGCCCCCGGACGCGGGAGCGAGGGAGCGAGATTCGAATGGTTCAAGGGCGAGCGAGCGGGAGCGGAGGAGGCGGCGGATTACGTTCGTTCCACACCTGCTCCCGCTCGATCAGGGCCTCATGGCGAGCTGCTTCGTGACGCCCGTGCGAGACATCGAGGCCCGGGAGGTGGCCGAGCTCTACGCCGCGAGCTACGACGACGAACGATTCGTGGAGATGGCCCCGGAGCCGCCCGGCGTGCGCGACGTCCGCGAGACCAACGTGTGCCGGATCCACACCGCAACCGACCAGGGCACGGGCAGGCTCATGGTCTTCGCGGCGATCGACAACCTCTGGAAGGGCGCCGCCGGGCAGGCGGTCCAGAACCTGAACCTGATGCTTGGCCTGGACGAGACCGAGGGATTGCTGTGAGCGCGGTGTCGGCCACCTTCTTTCGCTCGAGGTGGGTCAAGGCACCGGCAGGGGTGGATGAGGTCGACCCGGCCGAGCTCGCGCCGGGATTCCGGGCGGGCGCCGCCGCCTGCGGCCTGAAGCCGAGCGGTGAGATGGATGTCGCCCTGCTCCTCTGCGACGCGGACGAGGTCGCCTCGGCTCTGCTCCTGACTCGGAACGCCGTCGCGGCCGCCCCGGTGCGCGTGTGCCGCGAGGCGTGCGACCGCGCCGCGATCAAGGCCGCGGTCGTCAACTCCGGGAACGCCAACGCCGCCACCGGCGAGCAGGGCTACCGGGACGCCGTCGCGATGCGCGACGCCGCGGCACGGGAACTCCACGTCGACCCCCTCTCGGTTGCGATCGCCGAGACCGGGGTCATCGGGGTGCCGCTGCCGATCGGCCAGGTGGAGGGCGGCGTGACCGGTGCGGCCGCGCGGCTCGACGGGTGGGGCGGCCGGCGCTTCGCCGAGGCGATCATGACCACGGATGCCGCGCCGAAGCTGTGCGCGGTCCGCTGCGACGGCGTGACCGTCTCGGCCCAGGCCAAGGGTGCCGGGATGATCGAGCCGGGGTTGGCGACCATGCTGTGCTTCGTCCAGACGGACGCAACCGTCCCCGAGGCCGATGCGGTCCTGCGTGCCGCGGTCGCGCGCTCCTTCGAGCGGATCACCGTCGACGGCCAGATGAGCACGAACGACACCGTGCTGCTCCAGGCGACCGGCGCCTCGGGCCGCCCGCTTCCCGACGGCCTGCTCGACGCCGTGCTGCTGCAGCTCGCGATCGAGGTCCTGGCGGACGGCGAGGGCGCGACGCGCGTGTGTCGGATCGAGGTCACCGGGGCGGCTGACGACCGGGAGGCGGAGCGGGTGGCCAGGGCGATTGCCAACTCCCCGCTGGTGAAGGCCGCTCTCCACGGTCACGACCCGAACTGGGGGCGGATCGTCCAGGCGGCCGGGATGGCGCTCGCCGGCAGCGACCTGTACGGGCTCGGGCGCGCGTCGGTCGAAGCCGGAGATCTCGCCGCGGATTCCCGCGAGGCCGACGTCGCGTTGCGCCTCGAGCGGGGAGACGGGGCCGCGCGTGTCTATTTCTCGGACCTGACGGCCGAGTATGTCCGGATCAACTCGGAGTACTCGACGTGACGGACGCCATGACAGCCGGCCCGAGCGTTCAAACTCTGCTCGAGGCGCTCCCCTACATCCGGGAGTTCCACGGCCGCACGGTCGTCATCAAGTACGGTGGGGCCGCGATGCGGGACGAGGAGCTCAGGGAGGGCTTCGCGACCGACATCGTGCTCCTTAAATATGTCGGGTTGAACCCGGTGATCGTGCACGGCGGCGGGCCGGACATCACGACCTACATGGAGCGCCTTGGGATGGAGGTCCGGTTCGTCGAGGGAATGCGCGTCTCCGATCCGGAGACGGTCGAGGTGGCAAAGATGGTCCTCCTGGGCAAGGTGAACTCCGACATCGTGAGCCGGCTGAACCGCCACGGCCAGCCCGCGGTCGGGCTCTCGGGCGAGGACGGCAGGCTGTTGCATGTCCGGCCGCACCCCGACGCGGAGCGGGTGGGCTTCGTGGGCGAGGTCGAGCGCGTCGACGTTGACGTCCTCACCCACATCGCCGAGGACTACATCCCCGTGGTCGCGTCGGCCGGAACGGACGGCGCCGGCAACTCATACAACGTGAACGCCGACACCGCGGCCGGTAAGGTTGCGGCCGCGCTCACGGCCCACAAGGCGATCTTCCTCACCGACATCGCCGGGTGGCTCGCGGATCCGCATGCCCCCGATTCGCTGATCTCGACGGCGACCCTCGAGGACGTCGAGCGGGCCCTCGGAGGCGTCTCCGGGGGCATGCGCCCCAAGCTCGGCGCGTGCGTGGAAGCGATCCGCGGAGGGGTCGCCTCGACACACATCATCGACGGCTCGATGCCGCACTCGCTCCTCCTGGAGCTGTTCACCGACGCTGGCATCGGCACGAAGATCGTGCCGTGACCGTCTCCGAGCTGAGGGAGCTCGACGCTCGATACGCGATGCCGACGTACGGCCGCTCCCCCGTGGAGTTCGTGCGCGGGGAGGGGGCGTGCCTGTGGGACGCCGATGGCCGCGAGTACCTGGACTTCTTCGCCGGGCTCGCGGTCCACAATGCCGGGCACTGCCACCCCGCCATCGTGCAGGCGATCGCCGACCAGGCAGGCCGGCTCGGTGGCGTCTCGAACCTGTACCACACGGAACCTGGCCCGCGACTCGCCCAGCGGCTTTCCGAGTCGAGCCTGGGAGGGAAGGTCTTTCTCTGCAACTCGGGCCTGGAGGCCAACGAGTGCGCGATCAAGCTGGCCCGCAAGCACGCGCACCGGCGAGGCATCGAAGCGCCCGAGGTCGTCGTCCTCGACGGCGCCTTTCACGGCCGGTCGCTCGGCACGCTGGCGGCGACGCCGCGCCTTGCGCGCGAGGACCTCTTCGGCCCGCTGCCGGGCGGCTTCGTCGTGGCGAGCCGCGACGATGCCGATGACCTGCGGCGCGCCGTCGGGGAGCGGACCGCGGCGGTGATGATCGAGCCGATCCAGGGCGAGGCGGGCGTCTATCCGATCGGGGAGGAAGTACTGCTCGCGGCTCGCTCGGCATGCGACGAGGCGGGCGCGCTCCTCGTCTTCGACGAGATCCAGACCGGGATGGGGCGCACGGGCTCGCTATGGGCGTACGAGCAGCTGCCGGTGCGTCCCGATGTGATGACGGCCGCGAAGGCGCTCGGCGGCGGGTTGCCGGTAGGCGCGTGCGTCACGGGTCCGGAGGTGGGTGACGTGTTCGAACGTGGCGACCACGGCTCCACGTTCGCGGGCGCCCCCGTGACCTCCGCCGCCGCGCGCGCCGCCTTCGACGTGATCGACGATGCCGCGCTCCTGGGAAGGGTGCGCGAGCTCGGCGCGCGGTTCATGCACGAGCTCGCCGAGCTCGAGGGCGTTCGCGATGTCCGCGGGCGCGGGTTGATGGTGGGGGTCACGCTGGCCGATGGCATCGACGCCGTCGACGTCGCCAGGCGAGCGCTCGAGGCTGGGCTGGTGATAAACGTTCCCGGCTCGGGCATGCTGCGCTTCCTGCCCCCGCTCGTGATCGACGAAGACGACGTCGACGCCGCGATGAACGTCATGCGAAATGTCCTCAGCTGAACAAGGCCCACCTCCTCCGGACCCGCGCCGGGTGCTCGCGGAGGGCGGGCAGTCCTCGCATGGGTCGTTCGTTCCGCCGGAGCCCGAGGAGCGCGGGCGCCGCTTCGACCGGAAGACCATTGCCTTGATCGCGCTGGCCGCGCTGGCGCTCGGCATGGGCGTGGCCGTCGCCGTGGTCGTTGCGGCGGGTCCGAAGAAGGTGACGCACACGAAGACGTCCACGACGACGAACACCAAGTCGCTCACCAGCACGAAGACTGCGGTCTCGACGGTTTTCTCGACGGTCACCGCGACCGTGACCGCAACGAGCCCGGCCTCGACCGTGACCAGCACGGCGACGGAGACGAAGACCGTGACCGAGCAGGCGCCCGCCCCCCAGGGAGGGGGAGGCGGAGGCAATCAGGGCTAGGCCCGGCTCCGACCTGAGCGCTGCCTACACTCGCTCGCGATGCACGAGGATCCCACGCGTCGCATGGGACCGCCGGAGCCGCCGCCCCCGCCCGGACAGCCTCCGGGCGGGGGGATGAGCCGCGGCGCCAAGTGGGCGCTCGCGATCCTCGTCGCCGTGGTCCTCGGGCTGATCGTCGCGGTGGTCGTGATCGCCGCGGACTCCGGGGGCAACGACACGACGAGCAGCACCAGCAGCACGACCTCGACTCCGTCGACCACCACCACGACGACAGCCCCGCCCACGACGACCACCACGTCGACCGCGCCGCCACCGACCAGCACGACCACGAGCACGGTCTCGACGACCACGACCTCCACCAGCACCACGTCGACCTCCACCAAGGGCAACGCCGGTGGGGGCACCTCCCCGTAGCGCTCTAGCCGGCCACGGAGCGGATGCGGTCGAGGCGTGCGAACGCCACGATGCGCTGCGACGCGCTGTAGAGCGGGTGGCAGGCCGTGAGCACGAGGCGTTGGTAGCCGGTGGGGTGAAGGATCTGAACGTCCGTCGGCTCGACCACCTTGGTCCGCTCGACCCGGTACTGGAGGGTGGCGTACGGCATCCGCAGCTCGATCCGGTCGCCGCCATGCAGCGAGTCCAGGTGCCTGAACGGCGCGAGATAGGTGGTCCGGTGGCCGGCGACGGCGGTCGTACCCGGCTGCCCTGGAAACGGCGTCGACTGGTAGTGCCCCGGTCCCTTCGTGAGGTCTCCCGTGCTCGTTCCCTGGACGACCACGATGTCGAGGTCGATGCTGGGGATCACGATGCGGCCGATCGGGTCGCCGTCGTTCACCCGCTTGGCGAAGGCAGACGCCAGCGCATCGACCTTTTGCGCCTCGCCGTGGATGCCGCGGATGGCCCGTCGATCCGCCTGGGTCGGGAACCCGCGCTCCAGGTCGTCGAGGGCGCTGTCGGCGTCGTGCTGGCGCACCGACGCGTAGATGCTCGAGGTCGGCTCCCTCCAGAGGAGGGTGGCGGCGACGTCGGCGAGGATCACGACTCCGGCCGTGATCAGCGCGACCGACAGGATGTAGATCGCCCGATCGCGGTACATGCGACGGCGAACGCTAGTGCGCGGCGAGCGCGCCCGCCATGCCAGACTTCCCGACCCCATGGCGGCTCCAGCCGAACAGCCGACACCCGCCGCCGACGCCGACAGGGACGCGGTCGGACGGGCCCTGCTCCTCTACTCGGGCGGGCTGGACACGTCGGTCATGCTGCGGTGGATTCAGGAGCAGTACGGCGCGGAGATCGTCGCACTGACCGTGAACCTGGGGCAGCCTGGGGAGGACTTCGACGTCGTCGTCGGCAAGGCTCGCCGCCTCGGAGCGGTCGACGCGATCCTCGCGGATGCCCGGGAGGAGTTCGCCCGCGACTACGTCCTCCCGGCGATCAGGGCGAACGCGGTCTACGGAAACGGCTACCCGTTGTTCACCGCGCTCGGCCGACCGCTCATCGCGAAGCTCGCGGTCGAGCACGCGCGCCGGACCGGCTGCGACACGGTGGCGCATGGTTGCACCGGCAAGGGGAACGATCAGGTACGGATCGAGGCGACCGTGGCCGCGCTCGACCCGGACCTGAACGTGATCGCCCCGGTCAGGGAGTGGAGCATGAGCCGCGACCAGGAGATCGCCTACGCCAGCGAGAATGCGATACCGGTGAAGGGCGGCACGGAGGTGCCGCCGTACTCGATCGACGACAACCTCTGGGGTCGGTCGTCCGAAGGCGGCGAGATCGAGGACCTCGAGGAGGCGCCGCGGGACGAGGTCTTCCAGCTGGTGACGCGGCCCGAGGAGGCGCCGGACGAGCCCGCGCTCGTGCGGGTGGAGTTCGAGCGGGGTTGCCCGGTCGCCATCGACGGCGAGCGGATGGGGCTGGTGGAGCTGCTCGGGCGCGCGGCGGAGCTCGGCCGGCGGCACGGCGTTGGGATCGTCGACCACATCGAGGACCGAATCGTCGGCCTGAAGATCCGCGACATCTATGAGGTGCCGGCCGCGGCGATCGTCCTCGCCGCGCACCGGGAGCTCGAGGCGCTCGTCTCAACGATCCACCAGAACAACTTCAAGCGCATCCTCGAGGACAAGTGGGCCTACCTGTGCTACGCGGGGCTGTGGCACGACCCTCTGCGGTCAGACCTCGACGCCTACATGGAGTCGGCCAACGAGACGGTGACCGGCGAGGTCACGTTGAAGCTGTACAAGGGGTCCGTGACCCCGGTCGCGCGGCGCTCGCCATATGCGCTGTACGACCGCTCGCTCGCCTCGTTCGGAGAGTCGGGAGCCCAGTTCAGCCAGGACGCGAGCCCGGGCTTCATCGAGCTGTTCACGCTGCAGACCCGGATGGCCAGGCGGGCGCGGTCGCATCCGCGGCAAAATGAGCGCCGAGAGTGATGACGACCATCTACCGACTCATCGGCAAGCTCATGCTTCGGTACTGGCTGGTTCGGTACCGGCGCCAGATCCAAGCCGCCACAGGCGTGGGCGCCCTGCTCCTGGCGGCCGCCGGCTACCTGATCGCCACGAGGCAGCCGCCCGAGGGCTAGGCACGGGAACTGCAAGGCCCGTTGCAGCAAGGGGAATTGCGGCCCCGAGCGCGACGGTGCTCGCTCATGCATTCCTAACAATTCGCTACTATGCCGCGCCGACACCGCCGAGTTCCCCGGGGGACTTTTCCGGGGGAGCGGGGGAACCACTGGGACGGAGCCGCATCGGCAAGGTCCCGGGGGCGAATCGCGACACAGTCCGCGTAGCGCCAGTCCTTCGGCGCGAGCCCGCCAGCTAACCCCGTAGGCGCCGGAAGGATGAAGTCCAAGACCCACAGCCTGATTCGCACGCCCCGGCTCGCGGGCATCCCGCGCCTGCGCGCGGCGGCGGCCGCTGTGGCCTGCGGCGTGGCGCTCACCGCCGGCGCAGCGATGGCGCACGCGCAGAGCATCAGCGACCTGAATTCCAAGATCGCCTCCGCGCAGCAGCAGGCGCAGAGTCTGAGCGCGGACGTGCAGGCCAAGGCCGACCAGGTGGCCGCCGCCCAGCAGCTGGCGGCCGCCGCGGCGCAGCGCGAGGCCGAGCTGAGCAGCCTCCTGGCGGCGGGACAGCAGCGCTCGGCTGAGCTCGCGGTCAAGGTCGACCAAACCCAGGCACACCTCGAGCGAGTCCGCGCGCGCCTGCATCGCGCGGTCATAGCGCTTCAGCGCAGGCTGGTTTCGATCTACGAGGGCAACGCGCCGGATTCCGCGGCGATCCTCCTCAACTCTCGCGGTTTCGAGGACCTGGCGAACCGAGCCGAGATGGTGGGCCGGATCGAGAAGGCCGACGCCGACCTCGCGGGACGTGTGCGCACGCTCCGCGCCGAGGTCAAGACCGCGCTCGCCGCGGTCCGTCAGGCGAAGGCCGAGCAGGACGCCTACAACGCGCGCGTCGCCGACGCGCGCGATCAGATCGCGGCGGTGAGGGCGAACGCGGAGGCGCAGGCTGCGAAGCTCGAGGCGGCGCGCCAGCAGGAGGCCGCGGCCATCCAGACGCTGCAGTCGAACGTCTCGAGCTGGGAGAACCAGGTCCAGCAGATCCAGGCCGCTCAGGCCGCGGCTGCGGCCGAGCAGGCCCAGCAGGCCCAGCAGGCATCGGCCGCGTCGGCCCAGCAGACCGTCGCGAACTGGGTCGGCAACTGGGCGATACCCGAGGCGATCGTGATGTGCGAGTCGGGTGGCAACTTCAACGCCGTCAACTCCTCATCCGGCGCCGGCGGCGCGTACCAGATCCTTCCGTCCACCTGGAGGCTCTACGGCGGCAGCGGCGCCCCGCAGGACGCGTCCGCGTCCCTGCAGAGCCAGATCGCGGCCCAGATCTGGCGCGACTCGGGCCCAAGCGCCTGGGCCTGCGCGCAGTAGGGTCCTCGGCGCCGCGCCGCCCTCCGACCCCGCGTAGCTGCGATGGTCGGAAAACCGCACCCATGGTGCGGGAATCCAGCCATCGGTCACTGCCGGGCCGCGAACGCCTCGGCCGTCCTGCTCAGCCCCTCGGCGAGGCTCGTCTGCGCACTCCACCCGAGCTGCCCCGCGGCCTGCGAGCTGTCGATCGCGATGCGCTGGACCTCACCGGGCCGCGAAGGCGCCATCTCGGGGCCGAACGGGCGGTCGAGGGCCTCTCCGAGCATGCGCCCCAACTCCAGGACGCTCGTCTCGACGCCGGTGCCGATGTTGAAGGTGCCGACGACGTCTGACCCGCCAGCGGTCAGCATCGCCTCGACGACGTCGGCTACGTAGACGTAGTCGCGGGTCTGCCGTCCATCGCCGAACACCCGCGGCGTACGGCCGTCCAGAAGCGCGCCGCAGAAGATCGCGACGACGCCCGCCTCGCCGAGCGGGTCCTGTCGCGGCCCGTAGACGTTCCCGAGGCGCAGGGAGATCGTCGACAGGTCATACAACCGGTGATAGAGCGAGAGGTAACCCTCGGCCGCGTACTTGGACTGCCCGTATGGGGCGTCCGGGAGGACGGCGGCGGTCTCGTCGAGCGGTGGGTCGCGCCAGCTTCCCTCGCCGTAGATGGCGCCGCCGGTTGAGGTGAAGACGATGCGGGCGCCCTCCAAGCGCCGGGTGGCCTCGAGCAGGTTGATGGTTCCGCCCACGTTCACGCGCATGTCGAAGATGGGATCGGAGATCGAGACCCTGACGTCCATCTGCCCGGCCAGGTGGAAGATCACCTGCGGCCGGCGGCTCTCGATCAGCCCCGCGACGGCCGCGGCGTCCGTTACGTCGACCTCGATGAGCTCGGCGCCCGACCCAAGCGCGTCGGCGAGGTTCTCGCGGCGTCCGGTGGATAGGTCGTCGAGGACCGCGACCTCGTCGCCGCGTTCCAGGAGCGCGTCGACAACGTGCGAGCCGATGAAGCCCGCGCCACCGGTGACCAGGGCGCGCATGGCGGCGCAATCTACCCGGACGTTGCCGGTAGTTGCGGGAACGCCGGCCGGTGGCATCTGAGTCGATTGGCATGATCATTCCGTGACGCCGACCGAGGCCGTTCACCTGCACGTCCACAGCGAGTACTCGCTGCTGGACGGTGCCTGCAAGATCGATCAGCTTGCGGCCCGCGCCGCCGATCTGGGCATGCCCGCGCTCGGCCTCACCGATCACGGCGTCATGAACGGGGCGATCGAGCACTACAAGGCATGCCGCGCCCACGGGATCAAGCCCATCCTGGGGCTGGAGGCCTACCTCGTCGACGACCGGCGCGCCGAAGGGCGCGGGGAGCGAAACCACCTCACCCTGCTCGCCGCGGACGACCAGGGCTTCCGGAACCTCGTGAAGCTGACGTCGGGCGGGTTCCTCGACGGATTTCGTCGGGGGAAGCCGAGCCTCGACACCGAGCTGTTGGGTCGGCATGCGAAGGGCGTGATCGTCCTGACCGGGTGTCTCCAGTCCCGGTTCTGCCAGCGGCTGGTGCACGAGCAGGCCCGGGACGCGCGCGCGCACGTCGACGACCTGGTCGGGATATTCGGCGCCGAGAACGTCTACTTCGAGATCCAGTCGAACGGCGTCCCCGAGCAGGAGAAGGCAAACGAGGGGATCGTGCGCACTGCGCGCGAGCTCAGTCGCCCGCTCGTCGCCACGGGCGACGTCCACTACCTGCGGCGCGAGGACCACTCAAATCATGCGGCGCTCCTGTGCGTGCAAACCAAGTCGACGATCGAGCACCCCAAGCTGACCTTCGACACCAACGAGTACTACCTCAAGAGCCCGCAGGAGATGGCGGAGTCCTTCGCCCGCTGGCCCGAGGCGGTGCCCACGACGCTCGAGGTGGCGGAGCGCTGCAACGTGGAGATGGAGCTCGGACGCCTGCTCCTGCCGCGCTTTCCCACTCAGGACAGCGAAACCCCCGCGGCGATGCTCCGCCGGCTGGCGACCGAGGGCCTCGCGCGCCGCTATGGCGATCCGCGGCCCGCCGAGGCCGCTGAGCGCCTCGAGTTCGAGCTCGGCGTCATCGGCGAGATGGGCTTCGACTCCTACTTCCTGATGGTCTGGGACTTCGTCCGGTTCGCGAAGGAGAACGGCATCGCGGTCGGGCCCGGCCGCGGCTCCGCAGCGGGCTCGATCGTCGCCTACGCGCTGAACATCACGGATCTCGACCCGATCGCGAACGAGCTCCTCTTCGAGCGCTTTCTGAACCCGGCGCGAAAGTCCATGCCTGACATCGACATCGATTTCTCGGTGCGCGGGCGCGAGCGCGTGATCCGCTACGTGGCCGAGAAGTACGGGCGGGAGTCGGTCGCACAGATCATCACCTTCGGCAAGATGGCGCCGCGCGCCGCCACCCGCGACGCCGCGCGCGTCCTCGGTTTCGACTACGGGACCGGCGATCGCGTCGCCAAGCAGATCCCCGAGCCCGTTCTGGGCAGGAATCCGAGCTTCGCCGAGTGCCTGGCCGAGGGCACGGAGCTCCGGCGGACCTACGACGCCGACGCCGACGCCCGGCGGATACTCGACGTGGCGCAGGGGCTCGAGGGCATCGTTCGCAACAACTCGATCCACGCGGCGGCCGTCGTGATCGCCGACCGCCCCCTCGACGACATCGTGCCGCTCCAGCTCGCTGAGGACCGCAGCGGCCCGGCTGGGAACGGCAATGGAGCGGCGCGTTCGAATGGCCGGCCGGAGCGCTCCTACAAGATCGTGACCCAGTACTCGATGGGCCCCATCGAGGAGATCGGCCTGCTGAAGATGGACTTCCTCGGGCTTCGGAACCTGGATGTGATCGAGGACGCCGTCGAGATCATCGAGCGATCTCGGGGAACGAGGATCGACATCGAGGAGATTCCGCTCGACGACCCCGAGACCTTCGGGATGCTCTCCCGCGGAGACTCGGTCGGAGTGTTCCAGCTGGAGTCCGATGGCATGCGCGACGCGCTCCGCCGAGTGCGGCCCACTCGCTTCAACGACATCGTCGCGCTCGTGGCCCTCTACCGGCCCGGCGCGATGCGGTTCATCGACGACTACGCGCGCGGCAAGCGCGACCCGTCATCGGTTCGGTACGCGGACGAGCGGCTTCAGTCGATCGCCGCCTCCACGTACGGCTGCTGCATCTATCAGGAGCAGCTCATGGAGATCGCCAAGCAGATGGCGGGGTTCAGCCCCGCCGAGGCGGACGACCTCCGCAAGGCCGTGGGCAAGAAGAAGCGTGACCTGATGGCGCAGATGAAGGACAAGTTCCTCGCCGGGCTGGCGGAGTCGGGGACCGATCGCAAGGTCGCGCAGGACCTGTGGTCGCTGATGACGGCTGCCGCCGACTACAGCTTCAACCGCAGCCACGCCGCCTGCTATGCCCTGATCGCCTACCACACCGCCTACCTGAAGGCGAACTATCCGGCCGAGTACATGGCGGCCGTCATCTCCTCGGTCATGACGACCAAGGACAAGGTCCCGTTCTTCGTCAACCGCTGTGAGGAGATGGGGATCGAGGTGCTGCCGCCTGACGTCAACTCGTCGGATCACGGGTTCGTCGTCAGCGGGAAGTCGATCCGCTTCGGGCTCGACGCCGTGAAGAACGTCGGCCACGCGGCGGTCGAGGCCATCCTGAACGCCCGCGAGCGGGGTGGGGGCTTCGAGTCGATCTGGGATTTCTGCGAGCGCGTCGACGCGCGGGCGGTCAACAAGCGCGCCGTGGAGTGCCTGATCAAGTGCGGAGCGCTCGACTCCACCGGCGATCCCCGGAGGGGAATGCTCGACGTCCTCGGGCCGGCGCTCGGCAGCGCGCAGAAGTCCCAGGAGGACGCGCGCCGCGGGCAGTCCTCGATCTTCGACCTGGGGGGCGGTGCGGAGCAGGCGTCGCCACTGGACGGCGGCCTCGTGAGCCAACGCCCTCCGGTGCCAACGGAGGAGTTCGACCAGCGCGAGCTCCTGCGCCTCGAAAAGGACACGTTGGGAACCTTCCTTTCGGCGCATCCGCTGGCGGACGTCCGCGACGCCCTGCGGGAGCGCGTGGACTGCAGCCTCACGGACGTCGGCGGCAAGGAGGACGGCGCCTGGGTGACGGTCGGCGGGATCGTCAGCGAGGCGAAGAAGGTTCGCACGCGCAGCGGGGCCTACGTCATGTTCGCGACGCTGGACGACCTCGAGGGCCGGGTCGAGCTGTTCGTCCGCGATGCGACGAGTGAGGCCGCGGAGCAGATCGAGCTCGACCGCGTGATCCTGGCGCGGGGCCGTGTCGACCACAAGGGCCGAGGGGAGATGAGCCTGGTGGTCTCGGAAGCCGAGCCGTTCGAACCGGGCGAGGACGAGCTCGCGGCCGCCCGCGCGAAGGCCAGGGCCCGGGACCCCGAGCGGATCGTGCTGCGCGTGAACTCCGGCTCGTTCGGGCCGCAGCTCCTCGAGGACCTGAAGTCCATCTTCAGCGCCTTCCCCGGCAGTTGCGAGGTCCAGCTCGAGATGCAGACGCGCGAGGGGACGCGCCGCCTCCGGTTCGGCAGCGACTACTGCGTCGCCCCGTCGCCGGCGCTCCGCGCGGAGCTCGACCAGCTCCTGGGCCCTCGAGCACTGGCCGCTTGACCAATCGGCGAGCGCTTACAGGTCTAGACTGCGACGCGAATGAACGGCACCAGCCAGTTTCGGAGCTAAAGCTCCTCACCACCAACCAATGAACGGCACCAGCCAGTTTCGGAGCTAAAGCTCCTCACCACCAACCAATGAACGGCACCAGCCAGTTTCGGAGCTAAAGCTCCTCACCACCGATACTTATGCCGCTGACCCAACCGTCCGAGCAGCGCACTACCGCCGGTGAGTGCCGGCAGTGCCGCACCTTCTGCGATCGGATGGTCGAGCCTCGCGGCTGCCTGGAGCTCCGTTGCCGTTACCTCTACAGCTACCTGGACCCATTGAGTGGTGCCCGCTACATGGGTTGCATGCGCAAGGTATTCCGAGCGGAGATCGACATGAGCCAGTTCGAGGCCGCTGAGCGGGGCGGCGGGTACGGCGGCATCAAGATGACGGGCGATCCGCTCCCGCAGTGCCAGTTTCGCGTTGAGCCCGCCTACGAGGGCGGTGGTCCCGCGCACGAGTGCGTCAACCCGGGCTTCTTCGACTGCGACGCCGGCGTGGGCAGTCACTTCGACCTGCGAGACGCGATCGCCTAGCGGCGCGACCTGCGCCGCGTGAGGCCCTCCCGCCGCAGGCGCTTGGCCGTGCGCACCTCCTTGCGGTCCGGTCCGTGTCCGTCCGGCCCGGGCGTCTCGATGAGCGCCGGCAGCTTCTCGAAGCGGGGCTCCGACAGGAACACGCGCAGGCCCCTTCGGCCGAGCTCGCCATCCCCCAGGTTCGCGTGGTGATCCCGGTTGGCCCCGAAAGCGACCTTGGAGTCGTTCACGTGGACGCATACGAGGCGCTCGGCACCCACCTTGGCATCGTGCTCCTCCGTGACGTGCGCGAGTGCCTGCGGGGTGGAGATATCGAAGCCGGCGGCGAACAGATGGCAGCAGTCGAGGCAGGTCCCCAGACGAGGCCCCGCCCCCGCGGCCTCGATCAACTCCGCCAGCTCGTCGAAGTTCTTGCCCAACGGTCCCTGCGTCCCTGCGGTGTTCTCCAGCAGCACCGGACAGCTCTCGGAGCTCTCGAGCGCCTCGCGGATCAGCTTGCCCGCGCGCTTCACCGACGGCCGGTGGGGCTCACCCTTCCTGGCGCCCGCGTGCAGGACCACGCCGATCGCGCCGATCCCGTCGCCCACGTCCAGGGCTTGCTTCAACGAGGCGAGCGACTTGCGGCGAATCCCCCGCTCCTTGCTGGCCGCGTTGATGAGATAGACGGCGTGGATGACAACGGCCTGAATGGAAGACTCCTCCATCGCCTTCCGGAACGCGGCGAAGTCGTCGTCGCCGTAGGCGGTCGGCCGCCACATCCGCGGGCTCTGGTGAAAAATCTGGATCGCGTCGCAGTCGCGTTCGACCCCGCGCTCGATCGTCTTGGGAAGCCCACCCGCTGTGGAAACATGCGCGCCGATCAGCATGTCGAGCCGCCAGACTAGCCCTGAGAGCCGCTTTCGCTTCGCCCCATCCCCGACGGGCTGGCTGCACATCGGCGGAGCCCGGACCGCCCTTTACAACTGGCTCCTGGCGCGGGGATCGGGTGGGACCCTCGTCCTGCGGATCGAGGACACCGACCGCGAGCGCTCGACGCCGGAGAACACGGAGCAGATCCTGGACGCTCTGCGCTACCTCGAGCTCGACTGGGACGAGGGGCCCCTCAGCCAGTACGAGCGCCGCGATCGTCACGTCGACGTCATCGCGCGCCTCGTGGACGAGGGTCACGCCTACTACGACCCCGCCACATCGGCGGACGTGCGGACGTGGAAGAAGGCACACGGCGGTGCCGGGTACCGTGGGGAGGCGCGCTCGGCGCCGGGCGCGGCCATACGCCTGCGGGTACCGGACGAGGGTGAGACCGTCGTCGACGACGCCATCCGGGGCGAGGTCCGGTTCGAGAACCGCAGCCAGGACGACTTCGTCGTCGCTCGCGGGGACGGGACGCCGCTTTACAACCTCGCTGTGGCCGTGGACGACGCGGATATGGGGATCACCGACGTCGTGCGCGGCGACGACCACCTCTCGAACACGCCGAAGCAGCTCCTGGTGCTGAGGGCGCTGGGCTCCGATCCGCCGCGCTACGCGCACCTCCCGCTGCTTCACTCCCCCAGCGGGGGCAAGCTCTCGAAGCGCGAGGCCGCCGCTTCCGTGCAGGACCTTCGCGATGCCGGTTATCTCCCCGCCGCGGTCCGCAACTACCTGGCCCTGCTGGGGTGGGGGACCGAGGACGACACGACGCTGATGTCGACCGAGGAGCTGGTCGAGCGCTTTGAGATCGAGCGCGTCGGGCGCTCGCCCGCGATATTCGACGCGCGCAAGCTGCGCTGGATGAACGGGCGCTACATGCGGGAGCTGCCGCTCGAGGAGTACGAGCGCCGCCTCGGCGAGCACCTGCGGGCGCGGTCGAAGGACGCAGCGGCAGCCTTCCTTGCTGCTCCGGCCGAGCTGAGGCGGACCGCCTGCGAGATCGTCCGCGACAAGGCCCAGACGCTCGACGAGGTGTGGCTGCTGATCCGCTTCCTCTTCGCGGATCCGGTCGAGGATCCCGGTGCCTGGGAGAAGGTCATGACGCCTGACGCGCGCGATCCTCTGATCGGGGCCCGCGACGCCCTGCGGTCGGCGGACGGCTTTTCCGCGAAGTCCGTCGAGGCCGTTCTGAGCCCGATCGTCGAGCGATCGGGCCGAAAGCCGAGGGACGTCTACCAGCCGATCCGCGTGGCGATCACGGGCACCACCGTCTCGCCGGGGATCTTCGAGTCGCTTTCGGCGCTCGGCCGCGAGGAGTCGCTGCGCCGGATCGATGCGGCATTGCGCAGGCTCGGGGCTGGCTGACCGGACCCGTCGACGGACCGCCTGGCCGGCCAGGGATGGCTGGCCCCTACTCGATCAGCGACGCCCGCAGGGCGACGGCGACGGCGTGAGCGCGATCGCGTGCCCGAAGACGGGCGAGGATCGCCTTGGTGTGCGTACGGACCGTTTCGGCGCTCAGGCCCAGGCGCTTCGCCACTTGAGCGGTTGAGTGGCCGTCCGCGTAGTGCTGGAGGATCTGGCGCTGGCGGCGGGTGATGACGGGACGCCCACGCGTCCCCTTCGTGACTGGGTCCACGAACCGCTCGGCCTCGGCCGCCGCGTCGACGGCGTCGCTCAGCGACTCCACTGACGAGCTTTTCACGACATAGGCCGTTGCGCCCGCTCGGATCGCCTCGGTAGCGGCGTAATGCTCCCGGTGGGGACCGTGGGCGACGATCCCGAGGCTTGGCTGGGCCTTGCGGAGCGCCCGGATCGCGGCCGTGCCCATGAGGTCGTCGTCCGCCTGCGCCCCGTTCGAGCGGCAGAGATCGACGATCGCCACGTCGAAGTCGCCAATGGACGTCAACAGCTCCAGGGCCGTCGACCCCGTTTCGGCCTCCTCCACGTCATAGCGATCCGCGAGCGCCTCTCGCACCCCAAGGCGGATGGTCGGTTGTGGATCTATGACCAGGCAGCGGCGGTCGTCGTTCACGGTCCTCACTCGGACCGAGCCCAGCATCGCCGTAGACGCGGCGCGAATCAACCACACGACCCCGAGCAGCGGCCCCGCGGGTCATCCTAACGGCGAGCGCCGGGCGTGTCATCGAGCCTCGCCGGAAAAAGCGAGCCTTTTCCCCTGCCGGCAGTTCCGATAGAACAACCACAGATGATCTCGGTCACCTCGAAGTCACGGTACGCCGTGGTCGCGATGGCGGAGCTGGCGCGGTCCGGCGATCGGCCGGTCCCGATCGCGCAGATCGCCGAGCGACGGGCGATGCCCGTTCAGTTCCTCGAGCAGCTGTTCACGACGCTTCGCCGGGACGGCCTCCTCCAGAGCCACCGCGGGGTCAAGGGCGGCTACACGCTTGCGAGCCCACCGGAGGAGATCACCGTGCTGGAGGTGGTCCAGTCGCTCGACGGTCGCCTCGGCGAAGAGGGCAAGGAGGCAGGCGGCATCTGGGCCGAGGGCGTTGAGGCGCTGCGCGAGGTGTTCCGCTCGACCACCATCGGCGACATCGCCCGCCGCGAGGCGGAGGAGGCCGGCGCGGGGATGTACCACATCTAGCTCTAAGAGCGGATGACGATGACTGTCAGGAAACAACCGGGGGCACCGGGTTCCTGGGGTGCCACGATGGGTAGTCCGTCAAACCAAGCGCGTGCACGGAAGGGCACCGTGATCAAAGACCCCGGAGCAGCGCGTCGGTCGCCCGTACCAGGGCGATCTGACCAGCGATTGCAGGTCAGCGTCGAGCGGGCATCAGCTTGGCTCGACCGGCGATGCTACCGCCGCACCCGCCGCTCCCGGGCCGGACCGCCACATCGCCGAAACCGGGCCAGCGTTGTGACCGGGCTCACTCACGCTCGATGGGGACGAGGGAAGGAGAACTCGATTTGATTTCTTCCGTCCGACAGCATGGGTCGCTAACCATTCGAACCGAGGACCAGGACCACTCGCGGGCGATTCGGGCCGAGGGCGAACTCGACATCGCCAGCGCCCCCGCCCTGGAGCGCTCGCTGCTCCACGCCTTTGAGAGCGGAGCATCGTCGATCGTTCTCGACCTCAGCGAGGTGAGGTTCATCGACGCGGCCGGGCTGCGGACGGTGCTCTGGGCGCAGCAGCACTCTCGGGACGCGGCGGATCGGGTGCAAATCGTCGCCGGATCCGCCGCCATCCGGAGGATGCTCCCCAGCTGAGCGGGCGGGCTTGCTCGGGCTAGTCCCGCGAAGAGGGGGCTTCGAGACGGCGGTCAGTCGAACGCGCGCATCTGGTTTCAAGCGGGTGCTCGCACCCGCAGATGGGGCAGGGCGGCGGCTCCGCATCCTCGGGGACCGCCAGCATCTCCACGAACTCCCGCGCTTTCTGGTCACTCGTCACAACAAGAAGTACACAGCGCACCGCACTTCATTACAGCCGCTGACAAGAGCCCCCGCCCTATATCCCACCGCGGGGGCTCCTGTCGATCTGGCTGCGAGTGAGGGCAGCCCCTGATGGGGAGGTCCCTCGGACTCCGGAGGAGAGTGCCTCACATGACACTTGGAACACAACGCCTCCGAGGAAGTTGCGCCGTTTGCCAAGCTTGGACGCCGGGCGTCCGCCGCCTCGAACCCGGGTTGGGGAGTGAGCCGAGGGATAGAATGGGGCTCCTGGCCCCGGTCGGTCCTGCTCGGGTTCCGTGGCTACCGCCTGGATCCTGTGTCGGCCGGGGCCTCTCTCTATCCGCCGCGTCGGATCCGCTTGACGATGGCGGCGCGTTTGTGCCACCGGTGGGTTCGGGTACTAGCCCGTTATGAGTGTCGTCGCGGGAGGGATTCAGCCTGGGGATGTGCTCGCCGAGCGGTTTCGCATCCGTAGGAGGCTGGGGGCGGGCGGCACGGCCACGGTGTTCCTGGCCGAGGACTGTGTGCTGTGCCGGGACGTCGCGATCAAGCGCCTGCATCCCGAGGGCTCCGAGGCGGCTATTCGGCGGTTCCGCCGTGAGGCGCGCCTCGGTGCGGCGCTCGTCCACCCGAACCTGGTCACGGTCTTCGACACGGTGTCGAGCAGCGATGGTGTCCTGATCGTCATGGAGTACGTCCGGGGGCGCCCACTCTCGGGCCTCATCCGCGAGGACGGCATGGATGCCCGGCGGCTGCTCGAGATCGTGACTCCGGTGGCCGCCGCGTTGGACCATGCCCATCAGCACGGGGTCGTTCACCGCGACGTAAAGCCGGCGAACGTCCTGATCGCGGAGAGCCGCGTGGTCAAGCTCGTCGACCTCGGCACCGCGACCGCCGGGCACATGACGCAGATCACGGCGGAGAACGAGGTCATGGGAACGCTCGCTTACATCGCTCCCGAGCGCCTCGCCGGGGAGTCGGTGGGCGAGCCCTCATCCGACGTCTACTCCCTGGCCGTGCTGACATTCGAGGCGTTGACCGGGAGCCCCCCTTACCGCGCAGACACGCCGGGCGAGCTTCTGCACCAAGTACTCCACGACCCGCCGCCGGACATCAATGACGCGTGGCCCAGCGCGCCGCCTCGACTCGGCCGCGTACTCGCGCAGGGTATGGACGCCGACGCGGACCGAAGACAGGCCTCCGCGGGTGCCCTGGTGCGCGATCTCGAGGCCGCTGTGGCCGACGGGTCAAAGAAGGTCGCGGCCCAGATCCACCAGCCCACTGCGCCGATGAGAGCGCCGTCGCACGAGGGACCGCCACTTCCGCCGAGGGTGTTCGGCAGCCCACCGTCGCAGCGTCGCCGGCGGCTTTTGCAGGTGCTCGCCTGCGTGGCGACGCTCGGCCTGCTTGCCGTGGGAACCTGGCTGGTGGTCGCCGGCGTCGGCGGTGGAACCGACAACGGAGCCGGAAGCGGCGGGCAGGCCGCGAGTCAGAAGCGGGGCGCAGCGGCGCGGAGCTCAGGGGCCGCGACGCCGTCCGCCTCTGCCTCCCCCACTCCCGAGGCGACGACCACGGCCCCATCCAGCACGACAAGCACCGCTGCGCAGACACCGGCAATCCCGTCCAGTGACACCGCGGCCTCGGCCGGCACCGGCGCGCAGTTGAACGACCAGGGATATGCATTGATTCAGGAGGGGAGATATGCCGCTGCCGTCCCGGTGTTGAGGCGCGCGGTGCGCGCGTTCCCGAGGGGGACGAGCGACATCAACTACGCCTACGCCCTCTTCAACCTCGGTCACGCGCTCCGGATGGCTGGGCACCCCGACGAGGCAATCCCGATTCTCGAGCGGCGCCTTCGAATCCCGGACCAGACGCAGACCGTCCAGGCGGAGCTCACTGCCGCCCGCGCCGAGGCGGGGCAGTAGCGCCTCGATGACCCGCGCGGACGAGCCTCTCGAACCCGTGGACGGCGTGCGCGACCCCGAGGAGCTCGAGGCGACCGGCGTCCCGGCGCATGGCCGGATTGGATCGTCGACGCACCTGGGCAGGGTCGGGCTCACCGTCTCCGAGCTCGGACGATCGCTCGCCTACTACGAGAATTCAATTGGGCTGAAGGTTCTGGACCGGGCCGGGGACCGGGCCTCACTCGGCGCGGGCGGGCGCGAGCTGTTGCATCTCATCGAAGAGCCCGGGGCGAGGCCCGCGGTCGGCTACACCGGCCTCTACCACTTCGCGCTGTTGGTGCCGAGGCGCATCGATCTGGCGCGCTGGCTGGCCCACGCCGCGCGCGATCGGGTGCCGCTGACCGGCCTCTCCGATCACTTCGTGAGCGAGGCGCTGTACTTGAGCGACCCGGACGGGCATGGCATCGAGATCTATTGGGATCGTCCCCGCGAAGTCTGGGAGGGCCAGGTGGCGGAGCGAATGACCACGTTGCCGCTCGACGTGAGGAGCCTCCTGTCCGAGCTCCCGGAGGCGCAAGAGAGCTCTTATGAATCCCTGCCCGAGGAGACGGTGATGGGCCATGTCCACCTGAAGGTGGCGGCGATCCCGGCGACCGTTGCCTTCTACAGCGACCTCCTCGGCTTTGCCCTGATGGCCACGTTTGGCTCGAGTGCGGCCTTTCTGAGCGCCGGTGGCTATCACCACCACCTGGGCGCCAACACCTGGGAGAGCGCCGGGGCTTCCCCGCCGCCGCCCGGCACCGCGCGGCTTCAGAGGGCAACCATCGTTCTCCCCGACGAAGGCGAGCGCCGGCGCGTGATCGAACGCCTGACAGGCGAGGACCACGCGCTCAAGGACACGCCGGAGGGGCCCGTGGTCCGAGATCCGGCCGGCAACGCGATGCTGATGGCCCTCGCGTAGTGAGCGAACGAGGCGTTCACTCCGTGCGCCCGGTCGCAAATTCCGATTCGTCGCCGCTCAGGCGGGTACCGACGAAGCATGAAGAGTCTGTACACAGCCACCATTCAACGGTTGATCGGGGAGCGGCCTTCGCCGATTCGAGCGGCGGCGGGGGCTGCCGTCGCTGGGACCGCGACCGGCGTCCTCGTCTACCGGTTTCTGCGCAGCTAGCCTCAGCCCGTTCGTCCGAGAGCGTGCGCGAGGAAGGGCAGGGTTGAGATGGCCACGGTGACGCAGCAGCAGCGAGGGACGACGCAGCCCTATCGCGGCGGCTCCGGATACGTCGCGAGGTCCTCCTCGAGCGGCCTCTACGACGTTCTCGAGCTGATCCTCGACAAGGGGCTCGTGATCGACGTCTTCGTCCGCGTTTCCCTTATCGGGATCGAGATCCTGACGATCGATGCGCGGATCGTGATCGCGAGCGTCGACACGTACCTGCGCTTCGCGGAGGCCGTCAATCGGCTCGATCTCATGGCGACGGAGACCCAGGCCCTCTCGGAGCTCGGGATCGCCGAGGGCGCGCGGTCCACAAAGTCGTAGCGGGTCGCGGCGTCAGTCGTCGACGCGCGGCGGATGACGCCGTGCTCTCGCCACCGGGCTGTCGGGCGCCCGCCGAACGAGCCGCTACGGTGAACCCGATCGTGGGGGCCCAGTCGCGAACCTCGGACGTCGCGCGGATCGCGCATGAGGCCTCGCGGACGGTCGGTGACACGCCGCTCGTCGCGCTGCAGCGCCTGACGGAGGAACTCGGTGCGGAGGTCGCCGCGAAGCTCGAGTACCTGAGCCCGGGCGGCTCCGTGAAGGATCGGATCGGCGTCGCGATGATCGACGCCGCCGAGCGCGACGGGCTCATCGAACCGGGCCGCTCCGTGATCGTCGAGCCGACCAGCGGGAACACCGGGATCGCGCTCGCGATGGTTTGCGCCGCCCGCGGGTACGAGCTCGTCCTCACGCTTCCCGAGGGGATGACCCGTGAGCGGACAGCGCTGCTGCGGACCTACGGCGCCGAGGTCCACGAGACGCCCTCGCTCGGCGGGATGAACGAGGCCGTCGCCCTGGCGGAACGGATGGTCGCCGAGCGCGGCGCATTCATGCCGCAGCAGTTCAACAACCCGGCCAACCCCGAGATCCACCGCCGGACGACGGCCGAGGAGGTCTGGCGCGATACCGATGGCGAGGTGCACGCGCTGGTCTGCGGCGTGGGCACCGGCGGGACCATCACGGGAGTCGGGGAGGTCCTGAAGCAGCGGCGGCCGTCGGTGCACGTCGTGGCCGTCGAGCCCGCCACCTCCGCGGTGCTCTCGGGCGGTCTCCCAGGGCCGCACAAGATTCAGGGGATCGGCGCGGGCTTCGTGCCCGAGGTACTGGATCGCTCGGTCATCGACGAGATCATTCCGGTCTCCGACGAGGAGGCCCTGGCCAGGGCGCGACAGGCCGCGCGCGAAGAGGGGCTCCTGGTGGGCATCTCCGGCGGGGCCGCACTCGAGGCCGCCCTGCAACTCGCGGAGCGACGCGAGCTCGCGGGCAAGCGCATCGTCGTGATCATCCCGGACGGGGGCGAGCGCTACATGTCGCTCCCGTTCTTCGCTCCCGAGGAATAGCCCGCCCTAACCTTTGCCGGGATGCTCGGGCTCAGCACGCTGAGACGCATAGCCGGCGAGGTTCGCGCCGACGTTGCGTCGGCGCGCGACCGTGACCCCGCTGCGCGCGGCGTCGGGACCACCGAGATCCTGATGAACTGGGCCGGCGTCCAGGCGATCCTGGCGCACCGCGTCGCGCACGCTCTCCACGACGCCGGCGTTCCCGGCGCGCCGATGGCGATCTCCTACGCGAGCCGTGCGTTCACCGGAGTCGAGATCCATCCCGCCGCTCGCATCGGAGATGAGTTCTTCATCGACCACGGCTCGGGTGTCGTTATCGGCGAGACCGCCGAGATCGGCGATCGGGTGACCCTCTACCAGGGGGTCACGCTCGGTGGCACCGGATTCCAGCGCGGGAAGCGTCACCCCACCGTTGCCGACGAGGTCACGATCGGCTCGGGAGCAAAGCTCTTGGGCCCGATCAGCGTCGGTCGCGGAGCCAAGATCGGCGCGAACACCGTCGTCGTCGGCGACGTGCCGGCCGACTCGACCGTGGTGGGGAACCCGGGACACCCGGTCCGCGTGGAGGGGCGCCGAGTGGAGGGGCCCGACGCGGATTGGATCCACCTGCCTGACCCGCTCGCCGATGCGATCAAGGCTCTATCCGAGCGCATCGCGCGGCTCGAGGAGCGCCTCGCCGAGCTCGACGGAAAGCCGGCCGAGGGGCAGGTCCACGCCCTCGAGCCCAAGCGCGGCCCGTCCTCGGCGGGGGGCTGAGCCCCGCCGTACCCGCGGCTATGCTCGGCCGGTGGCGACCGAGACGACACCCGGCGCCCGGGTGGACCCGGGGTCATCGCAGGTCGAGCGGCTGCTCGCCGACCTGAACCCGCCCCAGCGCGAGGCCGTCACGCACGGAGAGGGGCCGCTGCTCGTGCTCGCCGGAGCCGGGTCGGGAAAGACCCGCGTGCTCACCTACCGGATCGCCTACCTGCTCGCGACTGGGCAGGCCCTCCCGTCCGAGATCCTCGCGATCACCTTCACCAACAAGGCGGCTCAGGAGATGCGCGAGCGGGTCGAGCAACTCGTAGGCGGGGTTTCGCGCGTCATGTGGGTGATGACCTTCCACTCGGCCTGCGCGCGGATCCTGCGCACCGACGCGCAGCGGCTGGGCTACAAGCGGGCCTTCACGATCTACGACGAGGCGGATTCGCTGCGGATGATCAAGCGCTGCGTCGAGGAGGCCGGCGTCGACCCCAAGCGCTTTCCGCCACGCGCGATCCGCGCCGCGATCTCCGGCGCGAAGAGCCAGCTGCTCGACGCCGAGGGCTACGGAGAGGGGCCGCGCTCGTACTTCGAGGAGGTGGTGGGAGACGTCTACCGGCTTTACGAGCGGCGAATGCTGGAGGCCAACGCGATGGACTTCGACGACCTGCTCGTCCGCACGGTTAACCTGCTGGAGCTGTTCGAGGACGTCCGCGAGCGCTACCGCAAGGCGTTCAGGTGGGTCCTGGTCGACGAGTACCAGGACACGAACCGCGCGCAGTATCGCCTGCTGCAGCTTCTCTGCGGGGACGATCCGAACTCGGGTGGTCCCGGAAACCTCTTCGTCGTCGGCGACGACTTCCAGTCGATCTACGGCTTCCGGCACGCGGACATCCAGAACATCCTGCGGTTCGAGGACGACTTCCCGGACACCACGGTTGTGAAGCTGGAGCAGAACTACCGGTCCACGGGAACGATCCTCGACGCGGCGAACGGGGTCATCGCCTACAACGTCGATCAAAAGCCCAAGCACCTGTGGACCGATGCCGAGCGCGGCCAGCCGGTGCGGATCGCTGAGCACGACGACGAGCACGCCGAAGCTCGCTACGTCGCGTCGGAGATCGCGCGGCTGGCAACCGACGAGGGGCTGTCCCGCGACGAGGTCGCCGTCTTCTATCGCGTGAACGCGCAGAGCCGGGTCCTCGAGGACACCCTGGTGCGGTTCGAGATCCCCTACCAGGTGATCGGTGGAACGAAGTTCTACGAGCGCGCCGAGATCAAGGACGCGATCGCGTACGTGAGCCTGCTCGCCAACCCCGCCGACGCGGTGTCGTTCGCGCGGGTCGTGAACTCGCCGCGCCGCGGGATCGGCGACACGACGCAGGCACGCCTGCTCTCGCACGCGAACACGACCGGTGAGGACATCTGGGACGTCATGAGGGAGGCCGAGCGCATCCCGGCCCTCGGTCCGGCCGCCCAGCGGGCCGTGCGGCGCTTCGCCGACGTCATGGTCTCGCTGCGCGAGCGCGCCGACGCGCGGGACGGCTCGGGATCGGTCGCGGAGCTGCTCGAGGCGGTGCTGAACGAGACCGGGTATCTGGAGGCCCTTCAAGCCGAGCGCACGATCGAGGCCGAGGGCAGGATCGAGAACCTTCAGGAGCTGGTGGGGGTCGCCCAGGAGTTCGACGCTAATCGCGTGGTCGAGGGGCCTGCCGACGTGCGGCCGTTGGAGGAGTTCCTCGCCCAGCTCTCCCTGTACACCGACCAGGACTCCATGAAGACCGACGAGAGCCTCGCCACGCTCATGACCCTTCACAACGCAAAGGGGCTGGAGTACGACGCCGTCTTCCTCATCGGCTGCGAGGAGGGCGTCTTTCCGCACATGCGCTCGATCGAGGAGGGCAACCTCGAGGAGGAGCGCCGCCTGTGCTACGTGGGCGTGACTCGCGCCAGGAAGCGCCTGTACATGACCTACGCGCGACGCCGCAGCCTGCACGGAGGTCGCGGCTACAACCTGCCGTCGCGGTTTCTTGCCGAGATCCCAGAGGAGCTGGTGGAGCGCGAGGCAACGGCCTCCCAGACCGGCTGGGCGCGAGGAGCGGCGCTCGGCGGCCTGGGTGAGCCCCAGCGCCCCCAGCCGCACGCGGTCCCACTCGCCTTCGAGGTGGGGGCCGACGTCGTGCACGCCACGTTCGGCGAGGGCGTCGTCACCGGCGTCGAGCCGGACGGAGTGATCGTCGTGCGATTCGCGGACGACGCGATGGAGCGCAAGCTGATGGCCGATTACGCTCCCCTTCGAAGGGTGGGCCAGGCCGGATGACGGCGACGATCATCGATGGCAAGGCGGTCGCGGCTGACGTTCGCGGCCGGGTTGCGGACGGTGTCGGGCAGTTCGCGGACGCGCACGGGGGCAACGTCCCCGGGCTCGCCACGGTGCTCGTCGGCGACGACCCCGCCTCGCAGGTCTATGTACGCAATAAGCGCAGGCAGACGCAGGAGGTCGGGATGCGCTCGATCCACCACGGGCTCGACGGCCTCACCCCGCAGGACGAGCTGCTTGCGCTGATCGCCGAGCTCAATGCCGATGACGGCGTCGATGGGATCCTCGTCCAGCTGCCGCTCCCGGACGGGATCGATCAGGATGCGGTCGTCGCCGCGATCGACCCGCGCAAGGACGTCGACGGGTTGACCGCGTCCAGCGCCGGGTTGCTCGCCCACGGGCGGCCCGGCCTCGTGCCATGCACGCCGCGGGGCGTGATGGAGCTCCTTCGGGTTGCCGGCGTCGAGATCGAGGGGGCCGAAGCGGTCATCGTCGGGCGGTCGATACTGGTCGGCCGGCCCGTGGCGAGCCTGCTCGTGAACGCCAGCGCCACCGTCACCGTCTGCCATTCACGCACCCGCGACCTGCCGGCCGTCTGCAGGCGCGCGGACATCCTCGTCGCCGCGGTTGGCTCACCGGGCATGGTTAAGGGGGATTGGGTGAAGCCCGATGCCGCGGTCATCGACGTCGGCGTCAATCGGACCGACGAGGGCCTCGTCGGCGACGTGGACTTCGAGGCGGTCACCGAGGTCGCCGGGGCGATCACCCCGGTACCCGGCGGCGTCGGGCCGATGACGATTGCGATGCTGCTCTCCAACACGCTGCGGGCGGCGACCGCGCGCGCGGAGGCGACGGCCACGTCCAGCGCCTAGCGTCGCACGGTGGTTCCCGCGGCCCAGCGGCTCGCCGTTCTCTACGACCGCGACTGCGGATTCTGCAAGTGGGCGCTGAACAAGATCCTGGTGTGGGATCGCCGGCGGCGACTGCGCCCCGTCGCGATTCAGAGCGAGGAGGGGAACCATCTTCTCGCCGCGATCGCGCCCGAGCGACGCCTGGAGTCCTGGCACCTGGTCACCGACGGCGAGGTGCGGTCCGCCGGCGCGGCGGCGCCGCAGCTGTTCGAGGCGCTGCCCGGCGGCCGCCCGCTGGCGGCGCTGCTTCGTGCGTTCCCGCGGCTTACCGAGCGCGCGTACCGGTGGGTGGCGGAGCACCGGGTGCTCCTCGCGAGGCTGCTGCGCATCGACGCCTCCTGCGAGCTCAGGCGTTGAGCCTGCAGCGGAGCCACCACAAGTTGCGATCCGCCGCATCTCCGGTATAGGCTCCGCACGCGTCGATGCACATCACCGATCTCAATCGAGGCGACAAGGTCGCCGGGATCGCCGGATTCCTCCTTATCCTGGCCATGTTCATCTTCGATTGGTTCGCGGTGAGCGGCGTGCCGGATGTGGGAGGGCTGGACGCCTGGGAGGGCTACAGCGTCACCGACATCGTCCTGTTCGTGACCGCGCTCGCCGCGATCGGGCTCCCGGTGATGGCCGCATCGGACGCAGGGACGGGGCTTCCGGTCGCCCTGAGCGCGATCGTGACCGGATTGGGGATCGCGTCGGTCGTGCTGGTGATCATCAGCATCCTCAGCCCGCCCGCCTACAGCGTGCCGTTCACCGGCCGATCCGTGGACACCACCACGAACGTCGGCGTGTTCCTCGGCTTGATCGCCGCCGTCGGCGTGACCGTTGGCGGGTGGCTGGCCATGCAGGAGGAGGGCACCTCGTTCGCGGATGAGGCCAACCGCTTCCGCGGCGGGGCGACGGGCGCCGATGGCGCCGGCGAACCGGGCGGGACGCCGCCGGGCTCGGCGCCCCGCAGCACCGGCCCGTAGAGAGCTTCCGGGGGCCTGCGGTCCCCGGAGGGAGGAGAGGTTGTCGCGACGGCCGCCCGCCAGGCGGCCGTCGCGCGTTCGGTGACCTCAGGCCAGCCGGTCGGCCAGCTGGCGCGCGACGCGGGAAGCCATCGCGATGATGGTCATCATCGGGTTGACCCCGATCGAGCTGGGGAGCAGGGATCCGTCCGCGACGTACAGAGCCGACGCGCCGTGGACGGCGCCGTCGGTGCCGGTGACGCCGCGCGCCGAGCTGGCGTCCATCCGCGCGGTGCCCATCGGGTGAAAGGCCTCGAGGCGCAGTGCCGAGGGCGGTGGGGGAGATGCCTCGAGCTCGGCGATCCTGTCCCTGGGGATGATCGGGATCCCGGCGATCTGCGGGTAGACCTCGGTCGCGCCGGCGGCGTAGATCAGATCCGCAGCCCGGGCGATGCCGAAGACAAGTCGCCTCGCGTCGTCAGCGGTGAGCCGGTAGGTCACCCGGAGCGAGCCGTCCCCACCGAGGGCGACGCGGCCCGCGGAGCGGTCGGAGAGGTGGACGCCGGTGGACGCGATGTGGTCGTAGGCGCGAACCCGTTCGTGGTGGGTGCGCCCCGTGCCCGGAAGCCACTGCGCGCCGAAGGCCAGTGGCGTGAAGGTCGCCTCCAAGAGGATTCCCTGCGCCTCCCACTCGGTGACGGCGTAGCTCTGCATGACGCCTTCCCAGCCGCGAACCTCCTCTTCGAACCGGGCCCCGACCCAGCAGGCCGGGTGGATGCGGAGGTTGTATCCGAGCGCGTTGCTCGGCGCCCGAAAGCCCGATCGCAGGAGGAGCTCGGGCGTGCCGAACGCCCCACCCGCCACGATCACGGCGCGCCTGGCGTGGATCCGGAAGGGTCGCGCCCTCCCGTTGACCCGCGCAACGCAGGCGAGGCCGGTCGCGCGCGCGCCGTCGAACGAGATGCCCCGGACGTCGACGCCGGCCCTGATGCGCGCACCGGCGGCGACCGCGCGGGGCAGGTAGGAGACGTGCATCGCCCGCTTTGCGTCGAGCCGGCAGCCTGCTGGGCAGGAGCTGCATTGAAAACAGCCACCGGCGTTTCGGCGAAGCGGCTCGTGGCGAACCCCGAGCGCCTCGGCGCCCTCACGCAGGAGCTGGCCGTTCCGGCCCATCCGCTCCGGATTCACCGGGCGGACCCACATCGTCTCCTCCGCCTCGGCGTAGTCGTCCGCGAGCTCGGTGGCCCACGCGATCCCGTGCTCGCTCCGCCAGCCGGCGAGCACGTCGTCAGGCGCGCGAAAGCACGTGCCCGAGTTGATCACCGTGGTCCCCCCGACGGCTCTGCCCACCGGGGTCGGGATCGCCGGCCGGCCCTCAGCGATCGTCAGCCCGCCGTCGCGGTACAGAGCGCGCAGGGCGGCGAGCGGCTCATCCGGATAGCTCGTGCTGTCCATATAGGCGCCCGCTTCCAGGACGACCACATCGAGCCCCGCCTCGGCGAGGGTGAGCGCGCACGCGGCGCCGCCCGCGCCCGAGCCGACGATCGCGACATCGCACTCCTCCCCGCCCGTCTCCGGGCGCAGGTCGCCGAGGCCGCGATGCCCGTCGGCGAGGGGCGGCGCCCCGTCGGCGACCGCACAGCTCATCTCGGTACCCACGGCGGCCCGAACCCGCGCGTCGTTCCCATATCCCAGGCCCGTCAGCACCTTCAGGAACAGGAGCAGGTCGGCCGCGAACGGCAGTCGCGAGCAGTCGAGCCCCGCGAGGAACTCCTGGCGCGCCGCGAGGCTCGCCTTGCTGAACCGCCACGGGAACGGCAGGAGCTCGAGCGCCCAGAGGGCCAGCTTGACCTGACGGACCGGGCGGTACGGGAGGGCAGCGAGGAGCCGCTCCACCGGATCGACGGTGTCGACCGCACCAGCCGCCTGCGGCTCGCCGGCCCGCCTCGGTCCGGCGGCGGGCGGCAGTCCATCGACGCCGGGCGCCATCGCCTGCGCGAAAGCCGCCAGAATCCGACGCTCGGCGGCGCGCAGCCCCGGGGCGGGCCTTCAGGACGGAGCGGCCGGCTCGCCGATTCTCCCCGCGACCGCCCAGAGCAGCAGTGCCACCCCGACCAGCAGCCCGTCCACGATGAAGTTCAGGAGATAGATGAAGGCGTCGGCGTCGAAGACGAAGAAGCCGAGCGCCGACAGCGAGGAGGCGGCCTTACCGACGGCCAGGACGAGGAGGAACGGCCGATACCGGACCACGTCCGCCTGGACCACGGCGCAGATCCCGGCAATCACGACCATGTACGCAAAGCCGAGCGCGAGCCAGAATTTCTCCACCGTCTCCGGCGCCCGCGTAAAGCTCCCGATCTGGTCGCCCAGGTCGGAGATCACGTCGAGAACGCCGCTGGGCGCAGCGATGAACAGGATCCCGACGACCGCGAAGCTCACCGCCAGCAGGCGGAGGTTGAGGACGACGAATCGCTCCGCCCGGGCACCGGTCATGAGCGGGCGTGATCCTATCCCCCGCTACCTAGAATCAGCAACGCATGATCGACCGCGATCAGGTGCTTCACGTCGCGCGGCTCGCGCGCCTCGAGCTGACCGAGGACGAGCTCGAGCGGATGGCAGGGGAGCTCTCGACCATCCTCGAGCACGTCGAGCGCATGAACGAGCTCCAGCTGGAGGGGGTGGAGCCCACATCTCACGTAGTCGAGCTCGAGAACGTGCTGCGGACCGATGAACCGCGCCCTAGCTGGCCGCGCGAGAAGATCCTCGAGCCCTCACCCGACCCGGACGAGGGCGCGTTTCGGGTTCCCTCTCCTCAGGCATGACCGAGCTCCTCGAGCTGACCGCCGGCCAGGCGCTCGAGCGCATCCGTGCGGGCGAACTGTCCAGTGACGAATACTTCGACGCCTACGCCGAGGCGGTCGTAAGCGACGAGCTCGGGGCTTATCTGTGGCGCGCCGAGCCCGGCTCCGCGAACGGGGCCGAAGGCGGGCCGCTCAGCGGCGCCCCCATCGCGGTCAAGGACCTCTTCTGCACCGAGGGCATTCAGACCACCGCGGGCTCGCGCATCCTCGAGGGTTACCGGCCGCCATACACGGCGACCGCCGTGCGTAGGCTCGCGAAGGCCGGCGCGCGCGTGCTGGGCAAGACGAACATGGACGAGTTCGCGATGGGCTCCTCCAACGAGAACTCCGGCTACGGGCCGGTGCGGAACCCCTGGGATCCCGGGCGCGTTCCCGGCGGCTCCTCCGGCGGCTCGGCGGCAGCGGTCGCCGGACGCCTCGCTCCCTGGGCGATCGGCACGGATACGGGCGGCTCGATCCGCCAGCCCGCCTCCCTCTGCGGGGTGGTGGGCATGAAGCCGACCTACGGGGCGATCTCCCGTTACGGGATGGTCGCGTTCGCGTCGTCGCTCGACCAGTGCGGGCCGCTCACCCGCGACGTCACCGACGCCGCGATCCTGCTGCGGGCGATGGAGGGTCGCGACCCGTGCGACTCGACCTCGGTTGGCATCGACGGCGGGGTCGAGCTACCGTCCCGCACGGATCTCAAGGGCCTGCGATTCGGCGTCCCGCGCGAGCTCTCGGCCGACGCCGAGGGGATCGAGGCGGGCGTGACCGAGGTCTTCGGGCGCATGCTCGGCCTGATCGGCGACCTCGGGGGTGAGGTGGACGAGTGCGAGCTGCCCCATTCGCGCCACGGGATCTCCGCGTACTACGTGCTGGCCCCCGCGGAGGCGTCGGCGAACCTCGCGCGCTACGACGGGGTGCGGTACGGGCTCCGCGCCGGGCCCTCGGGGGAGGTCGAGGGTGGACTCGGCGATGGAGTGGCGCCCGCCGAGACTGCGCTCGTGTCGATGTACGAGCGTACGAGAGCCCTGGGATTCGGGCCGGAGGTGAAGCGCCGGATCATGCTGGGCACCTACGCGCTGTCCTCCGGCTACTACGAGGCCTACTACGGGCGCGCCCAACGGGTACGGACCAAGATCGCGGAGGACTTCGCGACGGCCTTCGAGCGATTCGACTATCTCGTCACGCCGACGTCGCCGACCGTCGCCTTCAAGCTCGGAGCCCGCGCCGAGAACCCGCTCGCCATGTACATGTCGGACTACTGCACGGTGCCGATGCCGCTGGCGGGCCTGCCGGCGATCTCGATCCCGGCCGGCCTCACCGCGCCGGACGGTGGCGGTCCCCAGCTTCCGGTGGGCCTGCAGATTGCTTCGCCCGCGTTCATGGAGTCGGGGCTCCTCGATGTGGCGTACGCCCTCGAGGGAGCGATCGGATTCGACGCGAAGCCGCGAGGGGACATGTGATGAATCATCCGAACGAGTACGAGGCGGTGATCGGCTTGGAGATCCACGTCCAGCTCTCCACGAGGACGAAGATGTTCTGCGGTTGCGCCCTCTCGTTCGGGGACGAGCCAAACGTGCACACGTGTCCCGTCTGCCTCGCCCATCCGGGCAGCCTCCCCACCGTCAACGAGCAGGCGGTCCGCTACGCGCTGCAGATCGCGCTCGCGCTGGACTGCGAGGTCGCGCCCCGGTCGATCTTCCACCGCAAGAGCTACTTCTATCCGGACAACCCGAAGGGCTATCAGATCACCCAATACGACGAACCGCTCGCCACCGACGGCAGGCTCGGCGACGTGCGCGTCCACCGAGCGCACCTGGAGGAGGATGCGGCCAAGACGATCCATGTGGGCAGCTCCGGCCGGATCCACGGCTCCGCGCAGTCGCTGGTGGACTTCAACCGCGGCGGGACGCCGCTGGTGGAGATCGTCACCGAACCGGACCTGAAGAGTCCGGAGGAGGCGCGCGAGTGGGCGCAGCTCCTGAGGACCACGATCAGACAGCTCGGGGTCTCGGACGTGAACATGGAGGAGGGGAGCCTGCGCGTCGACGCGAACGTGTCGATCAAGCCTGCGGGCGCGCCCGAGCTCGGGACGAAGACCGAGCTCAAGAACATGAACAGCTTCCGGTTTCTCGAGCGCGGGATCGCCGCCGAGCTGGAGCGCCAGGCCGCCGTGCTGGATGCCGGCGAGGAAGTGCTTCAGGAGACGTTTCACTTCGATCCGCGTACCGGATCGCTGACCGCGCTGCGCTCGAAGGAGTACGCCGACGACTACCGCTACTTCCAGGAGCCCGACCTCGTCCCGCTCGCGCCCACGCAGGAGATGCTCGAGGAGGCGCGCGCCGCTCTACCGGAGCTCCCGGCGCAACGGCGCGACCGCTACGCCAGCCAGCTCGGCCTGCCGGCCGACACGGCGAAGCAGCTGGCGTTCGACGCCGAGCTTGCGGACTTCTTCGAGCGGGCGCTGGCCACGGCGGACGGCGCCGAACCGCGAACGATTGCGATCTGGGTCACCGGCGAGCTGGTCGCGAGGCTCCGGGAGGCGGGCGACGGCGAGGCCGACCCGGCGAGTTCGAAGGTGACACCGCAGGCGCTCGCCGCTCTCGCCGGCATGGTGGAGGCGAAACGGGTCACGACGGGTGCCGCCAGGCGGGTGCTGGCCACGCTGGTGGCGGAGGGAGGGGATCCGGCGTCGATCGTCGAGCGTGAGGGACTCGCGCAGATGTCGGACTCCAGCGAGCTGGATGCGATCGTCGCCGCGGCGATCGAGGCCGAGCCCGGAGCCGCGGAGAAGGTCCGCGGCGGAAATCCGAAGGCGATCGGCCCGATCGTCGGCGCGGTCATGCGCGAGACGAAGGGGCGGGCCGACGGGGGCGAGGTCACGCGGCTGATCCGGGAGAAGCTCGGGGTCTAGGCCGGCACGACGCCGTCGTGGGTTGAGCGGGGGGTGCTCAGGGGGCCGTCGCGGTGACGATCCAGATCGACGCGTTGCCGTGAACGGACCCGTCCTCGCGCTCGAAGTCGGCGAGGACTTCGCGGATCTCCCGCTCGAGGGTCGGTCGGATCCTCTCCGCCTCATCGGCGGCAAGCCGGATCAGCTCACCGGCCGGACCCAGTGACATGTTGAGCGCCACGGCGTGATCGAGGTGATCGCCCAGCTTCATCGGCCGGTCGAAGCGTGTGAAGGTGGGCTCGTCGAATCCCGCGATGAGCAGCTGGCTGCTCACCGTATCGGCATCCGCCATCGAGAAGGGCCCGGGGCCGCAGGTCGGCTCGTCGGTCTCCTCCGGCTCCTCGAGGTGGCGGTTCGCCACTTCCTCCGCTCGGCGCAGCCACGGGTTGTCGAGCTTCCGGCGCCAGACCACGATGCACATCCGGCCGCGCGGGGCCATCGCCTCCCGGACGTTGCGCAGGGCAGCGACGGGATTGGCGAAGAACATGACTCCCATCCGCGAGAAGACGTAGTCGAACGTCCCGGGCAGGTCCATGACCTGGACATCGCCTGCCATGAACCGGACGTTCTCGACCCGGGCCTCAGCCGCCTCCGCGATCGAGGTTTCGATGAAGGGTTCCGCGATGTCCACTCCAACCGCCTCGCCCTCGGCCCCGACGATGCCCGCCAGCTTTCGGGTGGTGTCGCCGAAGCCGCAGCCGATGTCGAGGACGCGATTCCCCGGCTTGGGAGGGTGGAGGCGAAGCGCCTCGTCGCTGAACTGGGCGAGCCCGGGGAGGATGAGCTCGCGGAAGACCACGAACCGGTCGAAGAGGACCCCGCTCCACGCCTCGGTGGCCTCCTCGTTCTCGGGCGCGACCGGATGGGTTCGGGCCGCCGACTCCATTGGTCGGCATCGTAAGCACTCGATGGTTCAGCGGACCTTAATTTCGGGTGCGTACGCGACAATGCGTGCATGGCCGGCGGCGCGTACGTCATCATCGCCCTCACCTTCGGCGTCGCGACCGGCGTGATCGGACGCGCGAAGGGCAGCTCGTTCCTGATCTGGCTCCTGATCGGCACCGTCCTCCCGGTGCTCGGCCTGATCGGGGTGATCCTCTATCGTCCCGAACACCAGGAGCCGGAGCGCCGCTGTCCGACATGCGGGAAGCCGCTCAAGCTCTACGTCCAGGTCTGCCCACGGTGCGGGACGGACCTGTACCTCCCGGATCCGTCCGAGGTCAGGCAGCCCGGCGACCGGGCCTCTACCGCAACCAGGCCCTGACGATCGCGTTCGCGAATCCCAGCCCGTAGCGCACGACCGCGGGCTTCTTGGAATGTCCGTGGAGGCGACGGGAGACGGTGACCGGGACCTCCTTGGCGGGGATCCCCCGCTTGATCGCCTCGATGAGGAACTCCGAGGTGTGGAACTGCTCCTGGCGCAGGACGAGCTGCGAGAGCACATCGGACCGGACGGCGCGGTATCCGTTGGAGCAGTCGCTCACGTTCGTGCGCGTGATCAGCGACACGATCCGGTTGAAGAACACGATCCCCATCTCGCGCGCGTAGTGGTTTGGTTCGGCCTCGCCAAGGACGCGCGAGCCGTGCGCCACAGCAACCTCGCCCGAGATCACGGGCTCGACGAGCCGGTCCATCTCGGAGGGCAGATGCTGTCCGTCGGCGTCGAGGGTGACGACGATGCTCGCGCCCGAGTCCGCCAGCAGCCGGTAACCGGTCCGCAGCGCCGCGCCGCCGCCACGGTTGATCAGGTGGCGCGCGACCACGGCGCCGTGCTCGGCCGCGATCTCCGGCGTGCCGTCGCGCGAACCGTCGTCGACGACCAGGACCGCCGTCTCGACCCCGCACACGGTCGTGGGGATGCGGTCGAGGACCCAGGCGATGCTGTCCGACTCGTTGTAAGCGGGAATGAGAACGCCGATCCGGTCGCGGAACCTCTCGGGGTGGCCATCCATCCGGAACTGCTCCGACGCGAGCCCCTCCAGGACCCCGGACAGCTCGCGCGTGATTCGCGAGCCCTGCGACAGCGCCCGGACGACGAGCAGGAAGAGGATCAGAATCGCGAAGACGGCGACGCCGACGATGCGGGTTCCGTTCGAGCGCTTGAATGAGAACGCACCGAGGAGCGCGTCCAGAAGCTGCGTGCCGGAGACGATCGCGAGGCCGAGCGCGATCGCGAGCAGGATGATCACGTCGATGTTCCGAAGCGCGCGGCGCCGGGCGATGGCGAATGCCGCGATCGCCCCGGCGATGGCGAGCCCCGTGATCCGGATTGCGGTCAGCTCCGGCGGAAACAGATTTGCCTGCAAGATCACGGATTCCACGGCCGGCAGAGAATAGATGCCGCCATCACCGCAACTCGCGCGGAATGATGCGGGACCGCACACGTGACGCAGATCCGTTCGCTACCCTCGCGCGGTCATGAGAGTCCTGATCCTGGGGGGCGACGGATACCTCGGCTGGCCCACCGCGATGCGCTTCTCGGCACGCGGGCACGAGGTGTCGGTCGTCGACAACTTCTCGCGCCGGCGCTGGCACACGCAGCATTCGACCGACTCGCTGACGCCGATTCGGTCGCTCGCGGACCGGATCGAGGGCTGGAAGGACGTCTCGGGTCGGGAGATCCGCACGTTCGTGGGCTCGATCGAGGACGGCAAGTTCCTCGACCGGGTCGTGGCCGAGACCCTTCCCGAGACGGTTATCCACTACGGGGAGCAGCCGTCCGCGCCCTACTCGATGAAATCGCGCGCCACCGCGGTCGAGACGCAGTACACGAATGTGATCGGGACGCTCAATCTCCTCTTCAGCCTGCGCGACCGGGTGCCCGACTCCCACCTCGTCAAGCTCGGGACGATGGGGGAGTACGGGACCCCCAACATCGACATCGAGGAAGGCTTCATCGAGATCGAGCACAAGGGTCGCAGGGATGTCCTCCCGTTCCCGAAGATGCCCGGCTCGCTCTACCACCTCTCGAAGGTCCACGATTCGCACAACATCCACTTCGCCTGCCGGATCTGGGGGCTGCGCGCGACCGACCTGAACCAGGGTGTCGTCTACGGGATCGAGACCGACGAGTCGGTGCAGGACGAGCGCCTGATCACCCGCTTCGACTACGACGAGTACTTCGGGACCGTGCTCAATCGTTTCTGCGTCCAGGCGGTGATCGGGCATCCGCTGACGGTCTACGGCGAGGGCGGCCAGACGCGCGGATTCCTGAACATCCGCGACACGCTTCAGTGCGTCGAGCTGGCGGCTCAGAATCCGCCCGACCTGGGCGAGTTCCGGGTGTTCAACCAGTTCACGGAGCAGTTCTCGGTCGCCGAGCTGGCGGAGCTCGTGAGGCGAAGTGGCGCGGAGCTCGGCTACGAGGTCGCCGTGCACAACTATCCGAACCCCCGGATCGAGGCCGAGCGCCACTACTACAACGCCACGAACACCAAGCTCATCGATCTGGGTCTCAGGCCCCACTACCTGGGCGAAGAGCTCGTCCGGTCGATGCTCAGGATCATCGAGCGCCACAAGGAGCGGGTCGTCGAGCGTGCGATCCTGCCCCGGACCCGGTGGAAGCCCGGCGAGCTCGAGGGCGCGATGTCACGATCGAGCGAGGCGGGCCCAGAGCGCGTTCCGTAGCGCCTGTCGCGATCCGAGCAGACTCGACTTCGCGCCCCACGCGAGGGGGGTATTGGGCAAGTAGGGCAACGATGGCGATCGAGCGCCGCCGCTGTCCCTTCAACGGGCGCGCCCTCAGAGCCGATTGAAGAGTTAACCGGCCTATGGAAGGTCAACACTTCAAGCGGCTCCGGGCATCGACGCCGTTGAAGAGTTAGCGGTCGCCCGGCCGATGAGGCGCTTTGTGCCCGCTCTACAATCATTGCCCCATGCGCGCCGCGGACGCACTATGTGAAGCGCTCAAGGCCGAGGGCGTCGAGCACGTCTTCGGCATCCCCGGCGGAGCCAACCTGCCGACCTACGACGCGCTGTACGACGCGGATCTGATCCACATCCAGTCGCGCCACGAGCAGGGGGCGGGGCACGCCGCCGAGGGCTACGCCAAGGCGACGGGGCGGGTCGGCGTCGCGTTCGCGACCTCGGGTCCGGGCGCCACCAACCTCGTCACGGCCATCGCCGACGCGATGATGGACTCAGTCCCGACGGTGTTCATCACCGGCCAGGTGCGGACCGAGCTCATCGGCACGGACGGCTTCCAGGAGGCCGACGTCACCGGGATCACGCTCCCAGTCGTCAAGCACTCGTTCCTGGTGACCGATCCACGCCAGATCCCGGCCTATATCCATCAAGCGTTCCACATCGCCTCGACCGGTCGCCCCGGCCCGGTTCTCGTCGACGTCCCCCAGGACCTCTCGCGGGCGGAGATCGACTACGAGCCGGCCGCGGGCCCGCCCGACCTGCCGGGCTACAAGCCGCCGACGGAGGGGAACATCAAGCAGATCCGCCTCGCCGCCAAAGCGCTCGCGAACGCCCGCAGGCCGGTGATCTACGCCGGAGGCGGGGTCACCAACGCGAGCGCCTCTCAGGAGCTGATCGACTTCGCCACGTCGGACAAGTTCCCCGTGACCCTGACGGTGATGGGTCTCGGCGCGTTCCCGGCGCCACACGATCAGTGGCTGGGGATGCTCGGCATGCACGGGACGCGGACGGCCAATTACGCGATGGACAACGCCGACCTGATCATCGCCGTCGGGGCGCGGTTCGACGACCGGATCACGGGGAAGCTCTCGGAGTTCGCTCCCCGCGCCAAGTTCGTGCACATCGACGTCGATCCGGCCGAGATCTCGAAGAACGTGCCCGCCCACATCCCGATCGTGGGCGACGCGAAGGACGTCCTGCCGAAGCTGACCCGAGAGTACCGTGCGCTGAAGGCCGACTCGGCGCGACTCGAGGATTGGTGGGAGAAGCTTCGCGGCTGGCAGAGCGACCACCCGCTGGGGTACGAGGACTCGAGCGACTCGGTCATCAAGCCCCAGTTCATGGTCGAGGCTCTGTACGAGGCCACCGAGGGGGATGCGATCATCACGTCCGACGTCGGCCAGCACCAGATGTGGGCGGCGCAGTACTACCACTTCAAGCGGCCGCGCCAGTGGATCAACTCCGGCGGCCTGGGGACGATGGGCTTCGGGCTCCCAGCGGCCATCGGCGCCAAGGTCGCGTGTCCCGACGAGACGGTCGTGTGCCTGGCGGGCGACGGGAGCCTGGTGATGGTCTGCCAGGAGTTCGCGACCGCGGCCCACCACGGCATCCCGGTGAAGGTCTTTCTGATGAACAACGGCTACATGGGCATGGTCAGGCAGTGGCAGGAGCTCTTCTGGGACGGCCGGTACAGCGCGGTCGAGTTGGGCGACAGCCCCGACTGGGCCAAGCTCGCCGAGGCCTTCGGCTGGACCGCGATGCGCTGTGACGACAAGCGCGAGCTCACCGGCCAGATGCGAACCGCACTCGAGACCGGTGGCCCGGTGCTCCTCGACGTGCACGTCGACAAGACGGAGAACTGCTTCCCGATGATCCCGGCCGGGGCCGCGGCAAGGGACATGGTGGGGTGAGCTAGCCGTGGAGGCAGGAACTCCGGAGCTGGTCAGGCTCGAGGACCTTCAGGTCGGCAAGACCCTCACCGGCCGGAAGCACGTTCTGTCGCTGCTGGTCGAGAACAAGCCGGGCGTGCTGGCCCGGATCGCCGGGCTGTTCTCCCGTCGCGGCTTCAACATCGACACGCTGGCCGTCGGTCCCACCGAGGACCCCGACACCTCGCGTATCACGCTCACCCTCGATGGAGCGGTTCACCCGATCGACCAGGTGACGAAGCAGCTCCACAAGCTGGTCAACGTGATCAAGATCCGCGACATGGAGCCCGATCACACGATCGCCAGGGAGATGGCTCTGTTCCGAGTCCAGGCCGGTGTCGAGAACCGCGCCGACATCATGCAGTTCGCGGAGATCTTCAAGGCGAAGATCGTCGACGTCTCGCGGCGCACGCTGACCATCGAGGTCACGGGCACGAACGAGAAGATCGATGCGTTCGAGCGGATGATTCGCCCGCACGGGCTGATCGAGATGGCCCGCACGGGCGAGGTGGCGATCAGCCGGTCGCGTGCGGACGCCTAGCCGCCGGTGATCGCCGCGGCCGAAGCCCTCGGCTCGTTCGAGTCGCTGCTGGAGCGCGCGGGGCGGCGCCGGGCGCTGATCAGCGTCACAACCGAGGTCGAGGTCGAGGATCCCAGCGCGATCGTCTTCGCCTCGCGCCGAGCGGACGACCGCTGGTTCTGCTGGGAGCAGCCCGATCGCCGCGGCTTCGCGCTCGCGGCCCTGGGCAGTGTCCACGAGGCCATCTCAAGGGGGTCCAGGCGGTTCGAGGAGGTCGCGGCTGCCTGCGCGGACGCCGTGCGCGGGCGCTCGCACGATGAGCCGCCTGACCTTCCCGCCGGAGCGGGGCCGGTCTGGGTCGGCGGCTTCGCGTTCGATCCGGATGGCGGCCGGGAGGGCTCGTGGGCATCGTTCCCCCCGGGCCTGATGGTCCTTCCGGAGCTCCTCCTTCACCGCGAGAACGGCCGCGCGCACCTGACCCTGTGCGCGATGAACGATCCCGCCGTCGATCCGGCCGACACGACGGCGCGCATCGCGGCTCGGGTCGCGGGCCTTCACGACCGACCCCTGCCGATGCCGGACCCGCACCCGACCGGAACCGTGCGGATCGCGAACGCCTCGCCTCCCGGCCGGTATGAGCAGGCGGTCGCCGCCGCTGTCGACCGAATCAGCCGGCGTGAGCTGGAGAAGGTAGTGCTCGCGCGGGAGGTCATGGTGGAGGCCCCGCGTGCGCACGACTCGGCCGCCGTGTTCGGTGCCCTGCGCGAGCTCTTCCCGAGCTGTTTCTGCTTCTGCTGCGGCTCGCCCGAGGGCGCGTTCCTCGGGGCGAGCCCGGAGCTCCTGGTTCGGCGCAGCGGGTCCAGCGCGGCCACCGTGGGGCTCGCCGGGTCCACGAGGCGGAGCGCCGATCCCGCGGTCGACGACCACCTCGGCGAGCAGCTCCGTACGTCGACCAAGGACCGCTCCGAGCACGAGATCGTCGTTCGTCGGATCGAGCGCGCCCTGCGCCCCTATTCGGTGTGGGTCCAGGCGGCCCACGAGCCCGTGCTGATCAAGGTCGCCAACATCCAGCATCTCGGCACGCCCATCCACGCTCAGCTCGCCGAGCCCCGGTCCGCGGCCGAACTCGCCGGCCGGCTGCATCCCACGCCCGCCGTCGGAGGCGAGCCGCGAGAGCGAGCGCTTCAGGCGATCGACGAGCTCGAGGATCTCGATCGCGGCTGGTACGCCGGGCCGGTCGGCTGGATGGACGTCGCGGAGGACGGTGAGTTCTGCGTTGCGCTCCGCAGCGCCCTGCTGCGGGATCGAACGGCCCATCTGTTCGCCGGGGCGGGCATCGTCGCCGAGTCGCAACCTCGCGACGAGCTCGCGGAGACCGAGTTGAAGCTCGGGGCCCTGCTGCCGCTCGTCACCGGCTGATCGCTGACAGCGCCTCTGCGGCTCGGTCCGCGATCCGGCGATGCACCTGGACGTTGGCGCGACGGTCCACTGGAACCTCGATGATCGCCGTCCCGGCCCTGGCCACATGCGCGAGCTCGGCGATGTCATCCACCCGGATGTGGCCGAGGCCGTGGAGCTCCGCGACTCTGGCCGGCGCGATGCCCAGCGGCGTGCCGAGGATCGCCTCGAACTCCTCGCGCTCGATTTGCTCGGCCTGCGGCAGGAATTCGAAGATGCCGCCGCCGTCGTTGTTCAAGACCACGATGCGGACCGGCGGACCGTCATCCTCCAGCGCGGCGAGGCCGTTCATGTCGTGGTACAGCCCCAGATCGCCGGTGACGATCCAGGTCGGTCGCCCCGTCGCACTCGCGGCGCCGATGCCGGACGAGACGAGCCCGTCGATCCCGTTCGCGCCGCGGTTGCACAGCACCCTGACCGCGGCGCCGCCGGGCCGGACGAACGCCTCGCAATCGCGAATCGGCATGGACGACGCCACGTAGACGAGGTCCCCGTCGCCGTAGAGGCGGCCCAGCGCGGAGTGGGCGCCGGGTTCCGTCGGGCCGTCGAGCCGCTCGAGCTCCTCCTCGATGACCGCCGCGACGCGCGCGTCGGCGTCGAGCCACGCGGCGGTCCATTCGGGGTCCGCGCCAGTGTCGCTGAGCCGGACGGCGAGCCCCTCTGCCGCCGAGCGACCACCGGCTCGAACGAGCGTCTCCGCTTGACGCGAGGGCTCGTTCCAGCCACCGCTCGCATCGACCACTACCTGTCGGAGGTCCGGCAGTGACGCGAGCCATGCCCTTAATCCCTTGCTCGTGGGCATGTCGCCGAAGCGGATGACGAGGTCGGGGACGAGGATCGCCGGGCGCGAGCGGGCGATCGTGTCGTAGGTCCACACGACGGCGCTGCGATCGTGGGCGCCTAGGCGGAGCTGCGACGTCGGCTCCGCGAGGATCGGGAAGCCCGAGCGGCGAGCGAGATCCGTCATCGGATCGGCCAGGTCGGGGTCCGGCTGCCTGCCCGCGACGATCAGACCCCGCCGCGAGGCGCTGATCCGCTCGGCGATCTCGTCGAGCAGCGCTTCGTCTGCGCCTCGCGGGCCGGTGGTCACGGCGGTCAGCGGGCGCTCCCCGCGGCCCGCGAGCGCCAACTTGGATGTGGCGGTGACGTCCTCTGGATGCGGCTCGGGGCCGAGCGGGTCGCGCCAGGCAAGGTTCAGGTGGACGGGCCCGGGGCGAGGGTCGCCTCGCGCGGCGGAATAGGCCCGGCACGCGACCGAGCGGTAGTGCAGCAGGCCGGCGTCGTCGGCGTCATGCGTCCCGACCTCGCAGAACCAGCGAACGGCGGACCCGTAGAGCTTCAGCTGGTCGATCGTCTGACCCGCGCCGATGCCCCTGAGCTCCGGCGGGCGATCGGCGGTGAGCGCAATCAGCGGAATGCCGGACTCGTCGGCCTCGCAGACGGCCGGATGCAGGTTCGCGGCGGCCGTTCCCGAGGTGCACAGCACCGCTGCCGGGCGCCCGCTCGCCTGAGCTGCGCCAAGGGCGAAGAACCCCGCGGAGCGCTCGTCGACGATCACCGCGACCTCGATCGCCGGATGCCGCCATAGGGCGAGGGCGAGCGGCGTGGACCGCGAACCCGGCGCGAGGGCGGCGTGCCGGACGCCGCAACGCGCGAGCTCCTCGACCATCGCCGAGGCAAGAGCGGTGTTGCGATTGGCGGGGTCCACCGATGCGAACGGTACCTGGGCGCGAGGTGCCGGCACTGGCGCGGCGCCGCTACAGATCGACCTCCACTTCCATCGCGCCCCCTCCCGCCCATTTGGTGTCGTAAGGGCCGAGCACCTTCTCGATCAGCGCCTCGATCGCCGCGTTCTCGGCGTGGATGAGCCCGGTGAACCTGGTGATGCCGGCTTCGCGCGCGCGTATGACCAGGGCATTCAATAGCGCCGTTCCCAGGCCGATGCGCATCCAGCGATCACCGACGCCGACTGCGAACTCCGCCGTCTCGGGCTCGTCGTCGCGGCGGACATAGCGCGCGGTGCCGAAGCTCTGGCCGCTCTCGGGATCGACCGCGATCAGCGCCTCATGGCGGACGTGATCGATGGCCGTCAGATAGTCGAGTTGCCTGCTCGAAAGCCGAGGCTGGGGGCCGAGGAAGCGCATGAAGATGGACCGCGCGCTGGCGCTCTGGAAGCCCTCGTTCAGCCTCGTCCGGTCCCCCGGATCGATCGGTCGGATCAACGCATGGGTCCCGTCCCGCAGCTCGACGATCTGACCGGTCTCGCCCATGGCTAGGTCCGGTGACGCTCGAGCGCGGCCTCGTCGATCTCGACTCCGAGGCCGGGTCCCTCCGGTGCGTGCAGCGCACCGTCGCGAACCTCGCATTCCGCCGAGGCGATCGTGTCGGCGAACAGGAGCTGGGTGGCCAGTCCCTGCGCCAGGCTGGCCCAGGGTGCGGCCGGGCGCAGCACCTGTGCGAGGTGCGCCGCAGCGGCGATCCCGACCGGCCCATCGAGCGCGCTCGAGAGGTACACGGGCAACTCTGCGGCGATCACGCGGGCGGGCCCCATGCCGCCGACCTTCGCGACCTTGACGGTGGCGAGCTGACATGCGCCGAGATCCTTCGCTCGACGGGCGTCCTCGGCCCCGTTCACGCTCTCGTCGGCGGCGATCGGGATCGCCGTCTGGTTGCGCACCGCCGCGAGGTCCTCGAGGTCCGCGGCCGGCTGCTCGGCGAGCTCGATGCCGTGACGTTCCATCGCCGTCAGCCGCAGCACCGCGTCCTGCGGGGTCCAGACCCCATTCGCGTCCACGCGCAGCTTCGCGGCCGGTCCGACGGCGTGGCGCACCGCTTCGACCTGGCCGACGTCGCCCGGCACCCCGACCTTGAGCTTGAAGGTTCGGAAGCCCAGTTCGGCCCAGCGCTCCGCATCCGCGGCGACGGCCCTGGGCGGCCCGGCGACCAGGGTCGCGTTGCACGAGACCGGTTGGCATGCCTCGGCACCGAGCAGCCGCCAGAGAGGCATCCGGGCGAGCTTCGCATCGAGGTCGAGCCGCGCCATCTCGACCGCCGCTCGTACCGGCGTCGAGAGGCCTCGCCCGGACCAGCGGGGCGGCAGCGGATTCGCAGTCGGATCGAGCCCGGTCAGCTCGGGGGCGGCGCTCTCTTCGATCTCCCGGGCGAGCGCCGAGGCCTCGGCGCCACCGCGCAGCGACATCGCGACGGCCTCGCCGAAGCCCTCGATCCCTTCGTCCGTCCGCAGCCTCACGAGGACCATCTCACGACGCTCGAGGCGACCCCTGGCGGTCACGTACGGGTGGTGGAACCGGAGGGCGAACGGTACGGCCTCGACCGCGGTGATCCTCATGTCCAGGTCGCGATCAGGAGGCCGGCGGTCAGCAGGAGGCTGAATGCCGCGAGCAGGGCGCCGGTCCCCGCGAGCGCGCCGTTGAGCGCCGGGCCGTCGGTGCGGGTCATGACGGCCGTCAACGGACGATGAACCAGGGGCGTGGCAAGGAGGATGAGCAGGCACCAGGCCGAGCCCCCGGTCGCCACGAGGACGATCGGAACGGTGACGAAGGCTCCGCCGACGAGGCTGGCGTAGAGGTTGCGCGTGCCCTGGCGCCCGAGCCGCACCGCCAGCGTCATCTTGCCCGCCCGGCGATCGGTGTCGATGTCGCGCACGTTGTTGACCACAAGGATCGCCGCTGCCAGGAAACCGATCGCCAGCGACAGGCCGAAGGGGAGCCAGTCCAGGCGCTCGAGCTGCACGTAATAGGAACCGTTGACCGCGACCAGGCCGAAGAAGAGGAAGACGAAGACCTCGCCGAGCCCGGCGTAGCCGTAGGGGCGCGGCCCGCCGGTGTAGAGGACCCCGGCCAGGATCGACACCGCGCCGACGATCAGGATCACGACCCCGGCCACCGTCGCCAGGTAGATGCCCGCGGCCACGGCGATCCCGAAGGCCACCCAGGTCGCCACCAGGACGCGCCGAGGGGCGACCAGCCCCGAGGAGGTGACCCGGACTGGGCCGAGTCGGTCGGCGCTGTCCGCGCCGCGCCTCGCGTCCGAGTAGTCGTTCGCGAGGTTCGTCCCGATCTGGATGAAGATGCTGCCCACGAGGGCCGCGAAGAACGCGGCGAGCCTGATGTCGTCCACGTGCTCTACGGCCGCGGCAGTGCCCACCAGCACCGGCGCGATCGCGGCGGGCAGCGTCCGCGGGCGCGCGGCCATGATCCACAGCCTCACCGGCCGCCTCCTCTGCTCTCGCTCCCTGGCGCTCCAGACATTGAAACTCGCTCGCTCGCTCTCGCGTCCGGCGGCGGCGGAGTCTGACCTACTACGGCCGCTTCGGGTACTTGCCGAAGTCCGGGCGGCGACGCTCCACGTAGGCGTTCCGGCCCTCCTGCCCCTCCTCGGTCATATAGAAGAGAAGCGTCGCATCGTGCGACAGCTGCTGCAGGCCGGTGATCCCGTCCTCGTCCGCATTGAAGCTCGCCTTCAGGAGGCGGAGCGCGAGAGGGGAGAGGGCGTTCATCTCCCGACACCACGCCACCGTCTCGCGCTCGAGCTCGGCGACCGGCACGACTGCGTTCACGAGCCCCATGCGGAGCGCCTCCTCCGCCGAGTAAAGCCGCAGCAGGAACCACACCTCCTTCGCTTTCTTGACCCCGATGTTGCGGGCCAGGAGGCTGGCGCCGAAGCCACCGTCGAAGCTTCCGACTCGCGGCCCCGTCTGGCCGAACCGCGCGTTGTCAGCGGCGATGGTCATGTCGCAAACGAGATGCAGGATGTGTCCGCCGCCGACGGCGTAACCGGCGACCATCGCGATCACCGGTTTCGGCAGGCGGCGGATCTGGACGTGCAGGTCCCCCACGTCGAGGCGACCCACGCCATGGTGCGCGACCTCGTCATCGCCCATATAGCCGTCGTCGCCGCGGATGCGCTGATCGCCGCCCGAGCAGAAGGCCTCGCTTCCCGCTCCGGTGAAGATCACGGATCCGACATCGAGATCGTCTCGGGCGCGGTCGAAGGCGTCGCGGAGCTCGGCGAGCGTCTGGGGGCGGAACGCGTTGCGGACCTCGGGTCGGTTGATCGTGATCTTGGCGACGCCGTCGGCCTTTTCGTAGAGGATGTCCGTGAACCCCTCCGCGCTCCGCCACTCGATCGGGGCGTAGAGCTGCTCCTCGGGCGGCGCCTGCTTGTGGCGAATCGGCATGTTCGGAATTATCCCTGCCCATGCCCAAGGGGGACTCCTCGCCGTGAACCTCGACAACTGGTTGGCCCAGCGGGCCGAGACCTGTCCCGACCGCGTTGCGGTCATCGCCGACGATGTCGCGCTGACGTATGAGCAGCTCGAGGCCGAGGCGACGCGCGCGGCGCGGAGACTGGCGGCTCGCGGGGTGCGCCGGGGGGCGAGCGTCGCCATCGTTCGGCCGGCCGGCCTGGAGTACGTGATCTCGATTCATGCGCTGATGAAGCTGGGCGCCGTCCTCCATCCGGTGAATCCGGATCTCGCGGCGCCGGAGCTGGAGGCGGGGCTGCAGCGCATAGCGCCGGCCCTCGTGGTGACCGAATCGGACCACGCGACGATGAGCGAGGCCGACCTGCCCCTGCTCGGCGAGCACGATCTCGATGCGCTGCAATGCCGAATCCTGACCAGCGGGACCACAGGCAGCCCCCGTCCCGTGGGCCTCACCTACGGGAACCACCTCTGGAGCGCGGTCGGATCCGCGTTCAACCTCGGCATCGACCCGGGCGACCGCTGGCTGTGCTGCCTGCCCCTCTACCACGTGGCCGGCCTGGAGATCGTGATGCGGTCGGTCATCTACGGGACGGGCACCGTCGTTCACGACGGCTTCGACACCGAGCGGGTGGCCGAGTCGCTCGAGCACGACGGGATCACACTCACATCGCTGGTCACGACGCAGCTCGTGCGGCTGCTGGAGGCTGGGGTGAACCTGTCGCGCCCTCGCGCGGTTCTCGTCGGCGGGGGGCCGGTCCCGATCGAGATCTTGGAGGAGGCGATGGAGCGAGGCGCATCGGTCGTGCAGACCTACGGCCTCACCGAGACGGCCTCCCAGGTGACGACGCTCGCCCCGCATGATGCCCGTCGGAAGCTGGGCTCGGCGGGCCGCCCGCTCCTGACGACGCACCTACGCATCTCGGAGGGAGAGATCTGCGTGCAGGGGCCGGTCGTCGCGCCCGGTTGCGCGGACGAGGATGGCTGGCTCCACACGGGCGATCTCGGGCGAATCGACGACGAGGGGTTCCTGTATGTCGAGGATCGCCTGGGCGACGTCATCGTGACCGGCGGCGAGAATGTCCTGCCCGGCGAGGTCGAGGAGGTCTTGCTGCGGCACCCCGCCGTCGCCGATGCCGCGGCCGTCGGCCGCGTCGATCCCGAGTGGCAGGAGGCCGTCGAGGCCGTCGTCGTCCTGCGCGATGGCGCGGCCGCGGAGGCAGCGGAACTGCGAGAGCACTGCGCCGAGTCGCTCGCCCGCTACAAGGTCCCGAAGCGGATCCGGTTCGCGAGCGAGCTGCCGCGCACGCCGTCGGGCAAACTGCTTCGCCGCGCGCTGCGCTAGCGACCACGAGGAGGATCGGATGGACCGAGCAGACGTCGCCCGCTGGCTCGACGAGTACGTAAAGGCCTGGAAGACGTACGACCGCGACCGGATCACGGCGCTCTTCACCGAGGACGTCGAGTACCGCTACCACCCGTACGACGAGCCCATCACCGGTCGCGGCGCAGTGGTGGAGTCGTGGCTCGGCGAGGGGGAGCACGAGGACGCCTCGAGCCGCGACGAGGAGGGCACCTACGACGCCTCGTACGCGCCCGTCGCCGTCGAGGGCGATGTCGCCGTCGCCACCGGCTCGAGCACCTACTACGAAGACCCGGGCGGTCCTGTGGACATCGTCTACGAGAACTGCTTCGTGATGCGGTTCTCGGACGACGGCCGCTGTCGCGAGTTCACCGAGTGGTACATCCAACGGCCGCACGCATAGCATCAAGCCGATGAACGACCAAGACATCTTCTACGACGGCGACGCCGACGTCTCGTGCCTCGAGGGCAAGACCATCGCGATCCTCGGCTACGGGTCGCAGGGCCACGCGCATGCGCTCAACCTGAAGGACTCCGGCTGCGAGGTGATCATCGGGCTGCGCCCGGATTCGGCGAGCCGCGCGGAGGCGGAGGACCAGGGGCTGGACGTGGTCGACGTCGGCGACGCGGCGAGCCGCGGCGACGTTGTGATGATCCTGCTGCCCGACGAGAAGCAGGCCGAGGTCTGGGACGCGGAGATCCGCGACGGGATCGCGCCGGGGAACCTGCTGATGTTCGCCCACGGCTTCTCGATCCACTTCGGGCAGATCGAGCCACCCGCCGAGGTCGACGTGGCCATGGTGGCGCCCAAAGGACCGGGGCATCTGGTGCGCCGGCAGTTCGTCGAGGGTCGTGGCGTCCCGTGCCTGATGGCGGTCCACCAGGACGCAACGGGCAACGCACGCGGCCTCGTGCTCGCATACGCGAAGGGGATCGGCGGGACCCGCGCCGGCGTGATCGCGACGACCTTCAAGGACGAGTGCGAGACGGACCTGTTCGGCGAGCAGGCGGTCCTCTGCGGCGGCGCGACAGAGCTCGTGCGAGCGGGCTTCGAGACGCTGGTCGAGGCGGGGTATGACCCGCGCCTCGCCTACTTCGAGTGCCTGCACGAGCTCAAGCTGATCGTCGACCTGATGTACGAGAAGGGGATCCAGGGGATGCGCCACTCGATCTCCAACACGGCGGAGTACGGGGACATGACCCGCGGGAAGCGGGTGATCGCGGACGAGACGCGGGCGGCGATGCGCCAGATCCTGGCCGACATCCAGTCGGGCGATTTTGCGCGGGAGTGGATCGCCGAGAACCGCGCCGGCGCCGAGAACTTCCAGCGCCTGCGAGAGGAGGCGGCCGACCACCAAGCCGAGCACGTGGGCAACGACCTCCGCAAGATGATGCCCTGGATCGAGGAGGGCGGCTAGCGGACCGCCAGCGCGGCGATCTCGCCCCGGTCAAGGGCGATCACCCACGAATGAAATTTCACATCCGCCGCCGATTCGCGTGAGATGATGCGCGCCATCCAGCAAGCCGCTCACGGCCGGGGTGCCGTCCATGAGTGGACTACCGAACGGAGGGCAGATGACCGAAACGCCTGAGACGCCGGGAGCGCCGGAAGC
>Ga0209382_10000455_pt1 | contig 67455 bp, 65 predicted proteins | sample SoiMetdeltSBSDD5_FD_187599 | JGI IMG/M metagenome (GOLD analysis project Ga0209382, IMG submission 187599) | Bulk soil microbial communities from a Populus tree surrounding site in Tennessee, USA - Soil MetaG P. deltoides SBSDD5 (SPAdes) (version 2) | ecosystem: Environmental > Terrestrial >...
AACGGCCCGCCGGCGGGGCTTGGGGATGCCGGCGGGCCCAAGGAAGGGAGGAATGCGCTCAGATTGAGCATTCAAAGTTTACCACCGGAAAGGATGGGCGATTTTGATCTAGATCAGTCGGGCGAAGTCTCACCGCCGCGGCGCTCGATCCGACGCACCAGCGGGGCGCTATGGGCGATGGCGAGGGCCGTTTGTTCCACTTCACTGCTTTACCGTGCTTACCCGGCCAAACGGGATTAGGCCGCTTTCGCGACCGTCCCGCAAGTTATTGATTTTATGGCTTTATTTGGAGCGGGCGATGGGATTCGAACCCACGACCCCAACCTTGGCAAGGTTGTGCTCTACCCCTGAGCTACACCCGCATCCGAAAGGGCACGCGGCTTGAGCCGCGAACCGTCCCTATGCCAAAACGCGGCTCCTATTGCAACACACGCGGCCGTAACGGAATTGGCCATCGGCCCATAGTTGCCGCGCATCGGACAAACACAACCCTGCTCTCAGTCGAATGCCTGCCACGCCGGAAGACCTGTTCGCCTTCCTCGACCAGTTGGGCATCGCCCACCGCACCGTCAACCATCCACCGTTGTTCACGGTCGAGCAATCGCGTGAGCTGCGCGGCAGCATAGCCGGCGGCGGACATACCAAGAACCTGTTCCTCAAGGATAAGCGTGACGCGATCTTCCTGGTGGTCGCACTGGAAGACGCCGCGATCGACCTCAAGACCCTGCACCGACGCCTCGATGCCGGCCGTTTCTCCTTCGGATCGGCGGACCTCCTCCGCGAGGTCTGGGGCGTGGAACCGGGCGCGGTCACCCCGTTCGGCGCCATCAACGACCGCGCACGCCGGGTGCACGTCGTGCTCGACGAGACCATGATGCGCCAGGACACCCTCAACTATCACCCGCTGGTCAACACCATGACGACCGCGATCAGCCGCGACGGCCTAGTCAAGTTCCTGCGCGCGACCGGCCACGAGCCGCGCATCGTGGCGGTGGCGAACGCGAGCGCTCAGGAGGAGAACAGCTAGGCAGTGGGCCAGTCTGCACCCGCTTCCATCCTTCGCTCGCTGGCCGGGACCGACCCCCGTACGCACCGAGCCCCGATTGCATTCGTGCCGCGGCTGGCCCATTTAACTGGCGAGAACCGCAAGGATTGGAAGCCTATGAGCTTGTTGCAGAACGGCGGTCCGGCGCCTGCGGCGGCCAACGACCTGATCAAGGACACGACGACCCAAAACTTCGTCAAGGACGTGATCGAGGCCTCGAAGAAGCAGCCGGTGCTGGTCGACTTCTGGGCCCCCTGGTGCGGGCCTTGCAAGCAGCTCACCCCGGTGCTGGAAAAGGTGGTCAAGGCCGCCAAGGGCAAGGCCAAGCTCGTCAAGATGAACATCGACGAGCATCCGGCGATCCCGGGGCAGATGGGAATCCAGTCGATCCCGGCCGTGATCGCCTTCGTCAACGGCCAGCCGCTCGACGGCTTCATGGGCGCGCTGCCGGAAAGCCAGGTGACAGCCTTCCTGGAGCGGCTGATCAAGGACCGCATCGGGGGCGAGGAGAAGGATCTGATCAAGGCCGCCGATGCGGCGCTCGCGGAAGGCGATGCCGCCGAGGCCGCCGACATGTACGCGCAGCTGCTGGCGGAGGATCCGACCCACGTCCAGGCGCTGGCCGGGCTCGCGCGCGCTTATCTCAAGACCGGCGCGCTCGAGCAGGCGAAGCAGACGCTGGCGCTCATTCCCGAAAGCAAGCGCAATGACGCAGCGGTTGCCGCCGCCCGCGCGGGGATCGAGCTTGCCGAGCAGGCGACCTCGGTCGGGCCGGTCGCGGAGTTGGAGCAGAAAGTCGCCGCCAGCCCGCTCGACCATCAGGCCCGGCTCGACCTCGCCCTGGCGCTCGCCGCGAAGGGCAAGCGCAAGGAGGCGGTCGACCACCTGCTCGAGATCGTCCGTCGCGACCGCAAATGGAACGACGATGCGGCCCGCAAGCAGCTGGTCCAGCTGTTCGAGGCCTGGGGTTCGACCGACGAGGCCACGGTCGAGGGCCGGCGCCGGCTGTCGTCCATCCTGTTCGCGTAGGGTTTCCCGCTTGTTCCGGCGACGCCGGACTGGAGCGCGGCCATGCCAATGAACGCGGTCTACCGCGGACCTGGCGACCTTCCGCCGACCATTCCGGTGTTTCCGCTTGCGGGCGCGCTCCTGCTGCCGCGCGGCCAGATGCCGCTCAACATCTTCGAGCCGCGCTATCTGGAGATGGTCGACGACACGATGGCCGACCGCCATCGGCTGATCGGGATGATCCAGCCGGACACGTCGCATCCCGGGCCCGAGTCGAAGCCCAATCTGTTCAAGGTCGGATGCGTCGGGCGCATCACCCAGATCGCGGAGACCGGCGATGGGCGCTACCTGATCCAGCTCACCGGCGTTGCGCGCTTCCGCGTCGAGGAGGAGCTCACGGTCGCAACCGCCTATCGCCAATGCCGCGTCGACTACAGCCCCTTTGCCGACGATTTCATCGCCCGCAAGGGCGAGGAGCATGTCGACCGCAACGCGGTCCTGGGCGCGCTCAATGCCTTTCTCGACGCCAACAACCTCAAGGCCGACTGGGAGGGCATCGAGAACGCACCGAACGAAGCGCTGGTCAACGCGCTCGCAATGATGTCGCCGTATGGTCCGGCCGAGAAGCAGGCGATGCTGGAGGCTGCGGATCTCAAGACCCGCGCCGAGATACTCGTCGCCGTCACCGAGATCGAGCTGGCAAAACGGCGGACGCCGGGCGAGACACCGCTGCAGTGACCGCTACGCACTCACCCGCATCTGTGCCGGGTCGTAGTAGAAACGTTCCTGCACGATTCGGTCGCCGCGCCAGAGCTGGTAGGCCAGCTCATCCATGCGCGATGTCCGGCCGTCGTGGCCGACAAATTCGAACACCCAGTTGATGACGACGCGGTCGCCATTCACCAGATAGCCCTCGACCGGGCGCGTGCGCACTTCGCTGAAGGCGGCAAGCACACCGCGCTCGTGGGCGATCAGATTGGCCAAGCCGACGCGGGGCGGCGCGGTGTTCTCCTGCATGCTGGCGTCGGCAGCATAGAATTCCTGCAGGGCTTCGACGAACTTGCCTCGCTCGACCAGGGCGATCAGCTGCTTGACCCGCTCGCGCGTAGGCATGACGACTCCTGCTCATTGGGAGAAGCGACCAAGTGCAACCCAGATCCGGCAGACACATTCTGAATTGCTTCGCCTTCGGCTCGCAATGACGATCCATTATGCTATAGGTCGCTCAAGCTCGTATGACCGGAGTCCGCATGACCACACCTGACCGCCCCGCAGGCAGCGTCGATCCGAAACTGCTCGAGATCCTCGTGTGCCCGCTCACCAAGAGCACGCTCGAATATGATGCCGAAAAACAGGAATTGATTTCCCGCGCCGCCAAGCTCGCCTATCCGATCCGCGACGGCATCCCGATCATGCTGCCGGAGGAGGCCCGCCGCCTGGATTGACCATGGCGAGTGGCGAATAGCGAGCGGCGAACGGAGATTGGCAAGCACGGCCCGCCATTCACGCGCTATTCGCTACTCGCCATTCACCATTCGCCTCCAAGAGGAACAAGCAATGCTGAAGATCTGGGGACGGAACAATTCCTCCAACGTGCAAAAAGCGATGTGGGCGGTGGGCGAGCTTGGCCTGCCGCATGAGCGCATCGACGTCGGCGGCGTGTTCGGAAAGACCAAGGAGGAACCCTACATTTCGATGAATCCCAACAGCCTCGTCCCGACGCTGGAGGAGGACGGCTTCATCCTGTGGGAATCGAATTCGATCATCCGCTACCTGGCAGGCAAACACGGCGGCACGCTTGCGCCCGCCGACCCCAAAGCGCACGCCCTCGCCAGCCAGTGGATGGATTGGCAGCTGTCGGTGCTCGGCCCGGCCATCACGCCGGCCTTCTGGGGCCTAATCCGAACGCCGCCCGAGAAGCGCGACCAGGCGGCGATCTCGACATCGCAGGCCAAGACCACCGAGGCGGCAAAGATCCTCGATCGCGCGCTCGGCAATAGTGCCTACGTGGCGGGTGACGCCTTCTCGATGGGGGATATTCCGGTCGGCGTGATGACCTACCGGTTCTGGAAGCTGGTACCGGAGCGGCCGGCGCTGCCCAACCTCGAGCGCTGGTACAAGGCAATCGAGGGGCGGAAGGCGTTCCGGGATCACGTCGCAAGCGTTCCGCTGACCTGAGGCCATTCCAAGCTCGTCTTGGCGGAACCGCGCTCGCCAAGAAGGTGGCGAGCAGAAGCTGCAGCTGGAGCGATGCATCGGCCCGGAGGCCGGCTCGCGCTGCGCTGCGCCCGGAACGTGAACGCTACAACGCCTCGCCTCTCAACAGCTTCGGCACCTCGCCGGTGAGGCCGGCAGCCTCGCGTATGAACAGGTCCTTGAGCGCCGGCAGGCGGTCGACGAGGCCGAGGCCGAGGTCGCGGACGAACTTCAGGACATCCGAGTGGTTGGAGAACAGCCGGTTCAATCCGTCGGTGGCGACCCCCATCGCCATGGTGTCGAACCGCCGCCAGGACTGGTAGCGCTCGAGCACCTCGGCGCTGCCGAGGTCAAGCCCCAGCCGCGCCGCGTCGACGATCGCCTCTGCCAGCGCTGCCACGTCGCGCAGGCCCATGTTCAGGCCCTGCCCTGCGATCGGATGGATCACGTGCGCAGCGTCGCCGACGAGCGCGACGCGTCCGCCCACGAACGCCCGCGCGACCGAGAACCCGAGCGGATAGGCGCGGCGCGGCCCCGCCACCACGATATCTCCCAGCTCGAGGCCGAAGCGGCGCTCGAGCTCGGCGTGGAAGTCGGCATCCGGCAGCGCCACGATGCGGTCGGCTTCGGCATGGGTCTCGGTCCATACGATCGAGCACCGGCGTCCGGTGAGCGGCAGGATCGCGAACGGCCCGGCTGCGAGGAAATGCTCCTGCGCGCGGCCGCGGTGATCGCGCTCATGCGCGACCGTCGTCACGATCGCCGATTGCCCATAGCTCCAGCCGACGGTGGCAATCCCGGCAAGATCGCGCACGCGCGAGCGCGCCCCATCGGCTGCGACCAGCAACGGCGCCGCCCAGGTCGAACCGTCGCCAAGGGTTGCCGCAACGCGCAGACCCGCCGTCTCCAACTCGGCGACGGCAGCCGGCAGCAGCAGCACGTTCTCGGCGCGCGCCCGTGCGCTGAGCGCTGCGATCAAGCGCGCATTCTCCACCATGTGGGCAAACGGCTCGCCCGGCGCGACCTCGCCCGCGAAGGTGAGAAAGACCGGGCGCACCATATCGGTGACCCGGCTGTCGGTCACCGACATGTCCTGGATCGGCTGCGCGGCGACGGCGACGGCGTCCCACGCGCCGATGACTTGCAACAGATGCCGCGCCGCGGCCGCGATCGCGGTGGCGCGCGGATCGTCGATGCTTTCACGCGCCAAGGCCGGGTCGGCGATCGCAACGCGGACCGCCGCCCCGAGCGCCTGCTTGAGGGCGATCGCGAGCGCGAGGCCCGGAAAACCGCCGCCCGCGATCAGGATGTCGACGCGTTCGCTCGTCATCGGCAACACTCAGCATCGTATCCCAGGCGCAGCGCGATGGGGACCCCGGAGCGGTGCGCTGCAGAACCGGGATCCGTTTCTCTGGCCTGAAAAGCAGGCGTGGTCCCGGATCCGCGCCGCGCTGCGCGCGGCCGGGACACGATGCGCCGAAGGCCTACTCGATCTGCGCGCCGCTGGCCTTGATCGGCTCCGCCCATTTGGCGATTTCGCTGCGGACGAACTGCGCCATGTATTCGGGCGAACGCCGCTCGGGCGACGCGAGGGTCACCCCCATACCTTCCAGCCGCTCTTTCACCGCCGGCGTCTCGAGCGACTGCACCACCGCCTCGTTGAGCTTCTTGACCACCTCGTCGGGCGTGCCCTTCGGCAGAAACACCGCGCTCCAGGTGTAGGCTTCAAGGCCCGGCACCCCCTGCTCCGCCGCGGTCGGCAAATTCGGCAGCACCGGCGAGCGTTCCTTGGTCATGATGGCGAGCGCTTTGATCGCGCCCGACTCGATGTGCGGCTTCGCGGTGTTGATGATCTCGCACAGGAAATCGATGCGGCCGGCGTGCAGATCCTGCATCGCCGGGCCGGTGCCGCGATAGGGTACGTGCGTCATATTGGTCTTCAGCGCCATGTTGAGCACCACGCAGCCGAGGTGCGTCGCCGAGCCGGCGCCTGCCGAGCCGAACGACATCTTGTCTTCGTTCGCATTGGCGTAGGCCATGAACTCCTGCAGATTGTTCACCGGCAGGTCCTTGCGTACGGTCAGCGCGATCGGTGTCTCGCCGACGAAGGCGACGGCGGTGAAGTCGTCGGCCGCGTCGTAGGGCGGCCGCTTGTAGAGCGTCTGGCTCTGCGCATGGGTACCAACGCTCGCCCACACGAAGGTATAGCCGTCGGGGTCGGCGTTCTTGACGCGCACGGAACCGGTGGTGCCACCGGCCCCGCCCACATTCTCGATCACCACCTGCTGGCCGAGGATCTCGCTCATGCGCTGCGCCACGACGCGGCCGATCGTGTCCTGCGGGCCGCCGGCCGCGAACGGAATGACCATGGTGATCGGACGCGACGGATACGGCTGCGCGCTCGCCGTTGCGGTCAACGCCAAGAGCGCGCCGAGGGCAGCGAGCAACATTCGTTTGGCCATGTAGTCCTCCTGTGACCGAAGTGCCGCCCGATCTGGGCTCCATCGCACGGGCGAAACCACGTCCGCAACGGCCAGATTGGCGACGACAGCATGCCCGTCCGTCGTTTGCTGACGAGCGTAGCGCCGAGGCAATCCAGACGGTGCGGCCCGGGTTCCAGGTTCCATTGCCTTCGGCTCGCATGACGGCGAGGGCCGCAGGGCTCCTGCTTGACTTTCCTGCGCCGCGCGGGTCACTCCACCCGGCATTCGGCTGCCGAGCTCTCCCAATGACCACTTCTGCCGTTCAGGCTCTGCTCGATATCCTCGACCTCGAGCCGCTCGAGATGAACTTGTTCCGCGGGCGTTCGCCGCAGACCGGCTGGCAGCGGGTGTTCGGCGGCCAGGTGATCGGGCAGGCGCTGGTGGCGGCGGTGCGCACCGTCGAGGGCCGGCGCCCGCACTCGATGCACGCATACTTTCTGCTGCCGGGCGACCCCAAGGTGCCGATCATCTACCAGGTCGACCGCATCCGCGACGGCAAGAGCTTCACCACGCGGCGCGTGGTCGCGATCCAGCACGGGCATGCGATCTTCGCGATGGCGGTCTCGTTCCATAACGACGAGGAGGGGCTCACGCACCAGGCCAAGATGCCGGATGTGCCGATGCCCGACAGCCTCCCGAGCGAGCTCGAGGTGCGCCAGGGCATCGTGCCGACCCTGCCGGAGCCGGTGCGGCGCTACTACGAGCGCGAGCGGCCGATCGAGATCCGGCCGGTCGAGACCGACCGCTACTTCGGCAGGAAATACGAAGACGGCCGCTTCCATCTGTGGATCCGCACGACCGGCCGGCTGCCGGACGATCCCGCGATCCACCAGTGCGCACTCGCCTATGCGTCGGATTATACTTTGCTGGACGCCGCCCTGGTGCCGCATGGACGTACGCTGTTCGAGCCGGAGTTCATGGCAGCGAGCCTCGATCACGCGCTGTGGATCCACCGGCCGTTCCGGGCCGACGAATGGCTGCTGTACGCCCAGGACTCGCCCAACCTGTCGGGCGGCCGCGGCTTCTCGCGCGGGCTGATCTTCAAGCAGGACGGAACCCTGGTCGCCTCGGTGGCGCAGGAAGGCCTGGTGCGGATCCGGCGGCCGAAGAAGTGACTGCACAGCGGGCACGGCGTGGCTACAAACTCACCACTTTGATGAAAGAACCGGCAACCGCGGGCCGGCGGGGCGGCCGATGAAGCCGTTGGAAACGTCTTCCCGGCAAGCGTTTTGACCGTTTGACGGTGGACGCGGCGGCTGGCACGCGGTTTGATTAAGTCGCGTGCAGGGTCAGGCTGGCCGGGAGCCGACCTGCACCTCCCCGCAGGAGGATGAAGGCGCGTGCCCGGCGTACGAGCGCGGTCAGCAAAGTGCGGCCGCCGGTCTTGCGTTCGAGCGTGCCCGCGACTTGGGGCGCGGAACGGGCGACTGACCGGGGCTTCGCTCTTAGCGGATTGCGCCCAGCCGGGGAGCCGCGTCCATGAAGCTCGTCATCGCCATCATCAAGCCGTTCAAGCTCGAGGAGGTGCGCGACGCCCTCACCAACATCGGGGTTGCCGGCCTCACCGTCAGCGAAGTCAAAGGCTATGGCCGCCAGAAAGGGCATACCGAGATCTATCGCGGCGCCGAATACGCCATCAGCTTCCTGCCCAAAATCAAGATCGAGGTGGCGATCCCGAGCGACCGGGTCGACCGGGTGATTGAGGCGATCACCTCGTCCGCCAAGACCGGGCAGATCGGCGACGGCAAGATTTTCGTCACCAGCATCGAGCGTGCGGTGCGCATCCGCACCGGCGAGACCGACACCGACGCGCTCTGACCGGTCGTGGCCGGCTTGGTGCCGGGTCTCCACGCCTGCAGCGAGCAAGACGTGGATGGCCCGCAAGCCGGACATGACGAGACCGAGACAACCGGGAACATCGTTCAAGGGGCTCAAGATGACAACACCGCTGCTACGGCACCGCATCGCGTCGGCGCTGCTCACTTCCGTCGCCACGGTCCTGGCTGCGCCCGCGTTCGCGCAGGCACCCGCCGCGCCCAAGATCGACGCCGGCGACACCGCCTGGATGATCGCCGCGACCGCGCTCGTGCTGTTGATGACGATCCCCGGGCTGGCGCTGTTCTACGCCGGGATGGTGCGCAAGAGGAACGTTCTCAACACCATGGCGATGAGCCTCGTCTGCGTGATGATCGTCTCGCTGCTGTGGGCCGCGCTCGGCTACACGCTCGCTTTCACCGGCGAGGGCCCGATCCTGGGCACGTTGGATCGGCTGCTCCTGCGCGGGATGGGGATGGAGGCGGTGAACGCCGCCGCCAAGACCATCCCCGAAAGCCTGTTCATGCTCTACCAGATGACGTTCGCGATCATCACGGTCGCGCTCGTGTCCGGCGCAATCGTCGACCGGATGCGGTTCTCGGCCTTCCTCATGTTCGCGATCGCGTGGCTGTTCCTCGTCTATGTGCCGCTGGCGCACTGGGTATGGGGCGGCGGATTCCTGATGACGTTCGGGCTCCTGGATTTCGCCGGCGGCACCGTCGTGCACATCAATGCCGGCATTGCCGGGTTGGTTGCCGCGCTGGTGGTCGGCAAGCGCCGCGGCTACGGCGCCGAGAATCTCGCGCCCTACGATCTGTCCATGGCGGTGATCGGCACCGGCCTGCTGTGGGTCGGCTGGTTCGGCTTCAACGGCGGCTCGGCGCTCGGCGCCGGCTCTCGCGCCACCATGGCGATCGTCGCCACCCACCTCGCCGCCTGCACCGGAGCGCTGCTGTGGATGCTCATGGAGTGGCACACCCGCGGCAAGCCGTCGGTCCTCGGCATGATCTCGGGCGCCATCGCGGGGCTCGGCACCATCACGCCGGCCTCCGGTTTCGTGCTGCCATGGCACGCGGTGATCATCGGCGGCCTCGCCGGCGTCGTCTGCTTCTGGGCCTGTACCAGCCTGAAGCAGCGGCTGGCATACGACGATTCACTCGACGTGTTCGGCGTGCACGGCGTCGGCGGCACGCTCGGCACCATCCTTACCGGTGTCTTTGCCGCGGGAGCGGTGTCGATGTCGGCGGACCTGCCGGGCGGATCGCCGGGGTTGCTCGACGGCAATCCGGGCCAGCTCTGGATCCAGATCGTTGGCGCCGCCGTCACCGTCGGATGGTCGGGCCTGCTCACGTTCGTGATCCTCAAGGTGGTCGGCCTTATGGTGCCGCTGCGCGTGAGCGACGAGGATGAGCGCGTCGGCCTCGACATCCGCCAGCACGGCGAGTCGATCCACGCCTAGCTGGAGCGATTTCGCTCTCTCAGCGCCCGCGGACAATTCGCCGCAAACCACTAGCCTGCGAACAACGCGCCGCCCGCAACAGCAGCCCGCCCGATTGCCATTTCCTGATTCAGGTTCGACTCAGGGGTGACTCCGGACCCTTCTCGGCACCTTGGTCCTGAGCAGCAAGTTACTGAGCGCAGCTGGGGGGGGACCGGTGGTCGCGAGCCACTGAACCGGTCTTCGGCGAGGGCGCTGATCGCGATGGCGGGCGAAGGGCTCCGGTGCGACCGCATAGCCCCCTTTCACGGCCGCGCCGGAGCGCTCCACTGCAAATGTCACGGCGTTCGCAGGAATGCCATCTCTCTCTACGGCTGCTCTCCCTGAACAAACAGCCCGGTGTGGTTGTGCGCGAATTGCACCGGCTTCCTGATGAGAATGATGCTGCCCATTCGTTGAGCATGCGCGGGCGCATCTTTATGCGCTGCGCGCCCGACCATGGACGCACGTTGGGGCCGAAGCCGGAAGGAAAACCTCATTCTATTCATCTGGTTAAGCCGGACAGCGAGGTCTGGCACAAGGCTTGATTAGGGCATCCCACAGGGCCGCGCGGAAGCGAGCATCCGTGCGTCCGCTCAAGCGCTCGATTCGCGAGCGGATCAGCGTGAACCGGGATGCCGCGTGATGAAAATCGTCATGGCTGTAATCAAGCCGTTCAAGCTCGACGAAGTGCGTGACGCGCTCACCGCCATCGGCGTGCACGGCATGACGGTCTCGGAAGTGAAAGGCTACGGGCGCCAGCGCGGGCACACCGAAATCTACCGCGGCGCCGAGTACGCGGTCAGCTTCCTGCCCAAGATCAAGATCGAGGTCGCGGTCGCGACCGATCAGGTCGACAGGGTGATCGAAGCCATCATCGGCGCGGCCAAGACCGGCCAGATCGGCGACGGCAAGATCTTCGTCATGCCGATCGAGCACGCGCTGCGCATCCGCACCGGCGAGACCGACGCCTCCGCCCTCTAGTCCCCGCGCCACAACTTCAGGAGCTCACCGAAATGACGTTCACGACTTTGCGGCGCGCGGGAAATATTGCTTCCGTGCTCACAGCGGCGCTGGTGCTGCTCGCCGTTGCGGGCGATGCAACGCTGGCACAGACCCCTGCGGCGGCCGAACCGACCGTCAGCAAGGGCGACACCGCCTGGATGCTCACCGCCACCTTCCTGGTGCTGGCGATGACGATCCCCGGCCTGGCGTTGTTCTACGGCGGGCTGGTGCGCGAAAAGAACGCGCTGTCGGTGCTGATGCACGTGTTCTACAGCGTCTGCATCGTAGTCGTGATCTGGATGCTGTACGGCTACAGCCTCGCCTTCACGGGCGGCTCGGCCTTCATCGGCGGCTTCAGCAAGGCCTTCCTGATCGGAGTGACGCCGGACTCGAAGGCGGCGACATTCAGCATCGGCGTCGCCATTCCCGAATACGTCTACATCGCCTTTCAGATGACGTTCGCGGCGATCACGCCGGCGCTGATCGTCGGCGCGTTTGCGGAACGCATCAAGTTCTCGGCGGTCGCGCTGTTCATCCCGCTATGGGTGACGTTCGTGTATTTCCCGATCGCCCACATGGTCTGGTACTGGGCCGGCCCCGACGCCATCGACGCCGCCGCCAAGGCGCTCGCCGCCGCGACCGACGCCACCGCCAAGGCGGCCGCGCAGGCGAAGCTCGACGAGGTCAACGCCGATGCCGGCTTGATCTTCCAGATGGGCGCGATCGATTTTGCCGGCGGCACCGTGGTCCACATCAACGCCGGGATCGCAGGCCTCGTCGGCGCACTGCTGATCGGCAAGCGTATCGGCTATGGCAAGGAGCTGATGCCGCCGCACTCGCTGGCCTTGTCGATGGTCGGCGCCTCGTTGCTGTGGTTCGGCTGGTTCGGCTTCAACGCGGGCTCGAACCTCGAAGCCTCCGGCGGCGCGCTGATCGCGACGCTCAATACCTTCGTAGCGACGGCGGCAGCCGCACTCGCCTGGCTGTTCGTGGAGTGGGGGTCCAAGGGCAAGGCCTCGCTGCTTGGCGCACTTTCGGGCGCGATCGCCGGCTTGGTCGCCGTCACCCCGGCCTCCGGCTATGCCGGGCCGATGGGTGCGCTCGTGCTCGGCCTGATCGCGGGCGCGGTCTGCTTCGTTTTCTGCACCACGGTGAAGAATGCCGCCGGCTACGACGACTCGCTCGACGTGTTCGGCATACACTGCATCGGCGGCATCATCGGCGCCATCCTGACCGGCATCCTGGTCAACCCGAAGCTCGGCGGCACCGGCATTGTGGATTACGCCGACGGCGGCAAGATTGCGGAATACGCCCTCGCTACGCAGCTGTGGGCGCAGATCAAGGCGGTGATCATCACGCTGGTCTGGTCCGGCGTCGGCTCCGCCATCCTGTTCAAGATCGTTGACCTGCTGGTGGGCTTGCGCGTCCCGGTTGAGCAGGAGCGCGAGGGCCTCGACCTCACGGCCCACGGCGAGCGCGCCTACACCGGCTGACGAGACTACGGCGGGGGCGGAACCCGGCACCCACCCCTGTCGTCGGGAGGCCTCGGGCTCGAGCTCGAGGCCTCTCTCGTTTTCGACGCCACGCCACCGACCTGAGGGCCCCGCCCGCGCGACGAACAGGCAGACGCTCGCGCACCTTCTATCCCGATGCGTCTTCGACCTGCGACCGCAACCCGCCGGCCATAGCGGCCCATGCTCGGTACCTGGGCGACCCTTCGAACGACGCACGGACGGTCTTGGAGCTACTGCAGCTTCCTGCCCCTGTCGGTCACGAGTTCCAGAAAACCTGAGATCTCGCGGTTGAGGAAGTCGACGTCGCTCGGAATGCCGCCGCCGGCCGCCGCGTGTCCGGTGACCGTACCCGGGCTGATGGTGCCGACGCGCACGTCGCGGATGTAGCGGGCGGCATCCGTCGGCTCGTACTCGGGGTTGAGCAAGTCCTTGGTGCCGTTGAGGATCAGCGTCTTCGCCTTGATCGATCGCAACGCCTTGGCGAGATCGCCGTTGATGCCGGGCGTCGTCCCGATGTCGTGGCGCTCGTAGGCCCAGGTCTGGTAGATCCAGTTGTTGGCGTCGAACGCGTTGATCAACGCGGTTTCTTGCGCCTGCAGCCAGGGGAGCGCATCGAGGCCGTTCTGGAACTGGTCGCGATACATTTCCGGACTGCGCGCCGAGAGGAAGCTCAGGATATCGCGATAAAGGCGGATGCCGGCCTCCGGCGGCGCGCTGTAGTCGCCCTTGTTCCAGGCCGGATCGAGCATGATTGCCTTGCGGCTTGCTTCCAGCACGACCACCGTCCAGGCCGGCGTCTTTGCCAGCGGCACGAGCGCGATCAGGCTGTCCATCATCTCCGGATGGCTCACGCCCCATTGCAACACCTGCATGCCGCCCATCGATGGGCCGATCACCGCTACGACGCGGTCGATGCCGAGATGCTGCAGCAACTTGTGCTGCGACGTCACCATGTCGCGAATGAGGAATTTCGGGAATTTCATGCGTGGCTGCGCGGTCGAGTTCGACGGCGAGGTGGTAAGCCCGTTGCCGATCGCGTCGGTGCAGATGATGAAGTACTTGTCGGTGTCGAGCGCCTTGCCGGGTCCGATCAAGAAGTCGAGCCGGTGGTGATTGCCGCTGATCGCCGTCACCATCAGGATGGCATTCGATTTCTTCGCGTTCAGGGTTCCGTGGGTGACATAGGAAATCGCGAAATCCTTGATGGTCTCGCCGCTCTCAAGCGTCAGATCGCCGATGCGATGCAGCTGGTGCGGCGGCTGGGTCGGCGTATGTGCCGCGCCGCTGCCGGGAGCTGCGAGCCCTAACATGAACACGAGCGTCACGAGCTTCCGGAACATGCCTACCCTCCCCGGGAATGTTCGCCGTTGGCGGCGTCCGCGTTGAACTAAAGTCTGCTCCGCTTGCTGCGTCAATCGTGCCGCGCCTCCGCTTGCGCGGGCACCCTGAACGCTCGGTTGAAACCGCCGCCGCGACCCAATAGCATTGGGCCAGCGCTGGATTGCCCGTCTGCAGAAACGTGCACTGCCAGCCGGTGGCTTTTCGATCAAAGAGGCAGCGACGATCCTGTCGCTCACGGGAGGTTACACATGAAATGGTCGCGCGCGCTCGGTGCGCTTCTCTTCAGCTCAGGCATCGCCATCGCCGCGCCCGCACAGGCGCAGGACACCATCAAGATCGCCTACATCGACCCGTTGTCCGGCGGCGGCGCCAGCATCGGCGAGGTCGGTCTCAAGACATTCCAGTTCCTGGCCGACGAGATCAACGCCAAGGGCGGGGTACTGGGCAAGAAGCTCGAGATCGTCGGATACGACAACAAGCTCAACCCGCAGGAGAGCATCGTTCAGATCCAAAAGGCGATCGACGCCGGAATCCGGATCGTCACGCAGGGCAACGGGTCGTCCGTCGCCGCCGCGATCACCGATTTCACCGCCAAATTCAACGAGCGCAATCCCGGCAAGGCGTTCCTCTACCTCAATTACGCCGCCGTCGACCCGGTGCTCACCAACGACAAGTGCAACTACTGGCACTTCCGCTGGGACGCCAACTCCGACATCAAGATGGAAGCGCTCACCAACTACATGAAGGGGCGCCAGAACATCAAAAAGATCTACCTGATCAACCAGGACTATTCGTTCGGACAGTCGGTGCGCGCCGAGGCCAAGAAGATGCTCGGCGCCAAGCGTCCCGACATCCAGATCGTCGGCGATGAACTGCATCCGCTGCTCAAGATCACCGACTTCGCCCCCTATGTCGCGAAGATCAAGGCATCAGGTGCGGACAGCGTCATCACCGGCAACTGGGGCCAGGACTTCGCGCTGCTGCTCAAAGCCGCCGCCGACGCCGGGCTGCAGGTCGATTGGTACACCTACTACGCGGGCGGCACCGGCGGCCCGACCGCAATCAAGCAGACCGGGGTGAACCACCGCGTGTTCCAGATCGGCGAAGGCTTCGCCAACATCCCGCACCAGGCATCGATGGATTTCGAGAAGGCGCTGCGCGCGAAGTATGATTTCGGCCTGTTCTACCCGCGCGCCGTGAACCAGATGCGGATGCTGGTTGCCGCGATCAACGAGGCGAAGTCGCTGGACGCGGCCAAGATCGCTGCCAAGCTCGAGGGCATGAAATTCGAGGTGTTCTCGGGCGGCGAGGGCTTCATGCGCAAGGACGACCACCAGTTCTTCCAGCCGATGTACATCGCCTCATTCGGCGATCGCAACGACAAGGAGCCGTTCGACGAAGAGAAGACCGGCTGGGGCTGGCGCCTGATCGCGAAGATCGACCCCGCCAACACCATGCTTCCGACCACCTGCAAGATGGATCGCCCGAGCTGAATTTGGTCGCTCCTGCAGAAGAGGATCGCGCGCAGTGACGCGGTGAGGGAGCGTCGCGACCGGCTCTCGGTGCCGTCGACCATGCCCTCCCCGGCTTGGACCGGAGCCGCCGCCCGAACGGCCTGCAGTGCCGGCCTGGCGGCTCCGCACCAATCCTCCCCGCGCCCGCGGGGAAGCGACAAGGAGATGACGTGGCCGAGCTCATCATCATCTCCACCCTCAACGGCGTGCTGTTCGGCATGCTGTTGTTCCTGATGGCGAGCGGGCTCACGCTCATCTTCAGCATGATGGGCGTGCTCAACTTCGCGCATGCCAGCTTCTACATGTTAGGTGCCTTCTTCGGCTTCCAGATCAGCCGCCGCGTCGGCTTCTGGCCCGGGCTCATCATCGCGCCACTGCTGGTCGGGGCGATCGGCGCGCTGGTCGAGCGCTACGGGCTGCGCAACGTGCACCGCCATGGCCATGTCCCGGAATTGTTGTTCACCTTCGGACTGGCGTTCGTGATCGAGGAAGTGGTGCAGATGGTCTGGGGCAAGGCCCCGGTCGACTACCGCGTGCCGTCGGCGCTCGACTTCACCGCGTTCACGGTGTTCTCGACCAACTACCCCGCCTACAAGCTGTTCATGCTGCTGATCTCGATCGGCATCTTCGTCGCGCTGCTGGCGGCCCTGACGCGCACCCGCGTCGGCCTGATCATCCAGGCCGCGCTCACCCACCCCAATATGGTGGCGATGCTCGGCCACAATGTGCCGCGGGTGTTCATGCTGGTATTCGGATTCGGCTGTGCACTGGCGGCGGTGGCCGGCGTGATCGCCGGTCCGGCGCTGGTGACGCAGGCCAACATGGCGGCGCTGCTGGGGCCGATCCTGTTCGTCGTGGTGGTGGTCGGCGGCCTCGGCTCGCTCCCCGGCGCGTTCGTGGCCTCGCTGCTGATCGGGCTGATTCAGACTTTCGCGGTGTCGGTCAACGCGTCGCTGGCGGACCTGTTCGGCGCCTTCGGGATCCGGCTCGCCCCTTCCTCGTCGTTGTCGGACTTGTGGGAAGTGACCGTCGCGCAGATCGCGCCGATCATTCCCTACCTGCTGCTCGTGCTCATCCTCATCTTCCGACCGACCGGCCTGTTCGGGACGCGCGAGACATGAGCGAGGCGGCCGAAACCGCGCGATTGGCGCTGCCGACGAGCGCACGGCCGAGCCTGCTGCGGCGGCACGGCATTTGGCTAGCGACGGCGTTGGCGTTTGCCGCGCTCCCGCTCGTGTTCCGCTCCGGTACGGCGCTGACGATGATGAGCCTGATGGGCATCATGATCATCTTCGCGCTCTCCTACAACATGCTGCTCGGCCAGACCGGCATGCTGTCGTTCGGTCACGCGGTCTACTACGGGCTCGGCGCGTTCTTCGTCGTGCACGCGATGAACGCCATCATCCGCGCCAAGTACCCGATTCCGCTTCCGCTCATGCCGTTGGTGGGCGGCGCGGCGGGGCTGGCGTTCGGCATCATCTTCGGCTCGGTGTCGACGCGGCGGGGCGGCACGGCATTCGCGATGATCTCGCTCGGGCTCGCCGAGCTGGTGGCCTCAAGCTCGCTGATCCTACGCGGTTTCTTTGGCGGCGAGGAGGGCATCACCACCAACCGCACGCGCATGTTCCGCGTCTTCGATTTGAGCTTCGGTCCGCAGCTTCAGGTCTACTACCTGATCGCGGCGTGGTGCCTGATCTGCATGATCCTCATGTACGCGCTCACGCGCACCCCGTTCGGCCGCATGTGCAACGCGGTGCGCGAGAACCCCGAGCGCGCCGAGTTCGTCGGGTACTCGCCCACGATGGTGCGCTTCATCGCGTTCTGCCTGGCCGGCCTGTTCGCCGGCATCGCGGGCAGCCTTGCGGCGATCAATTTCGAGATCGTCAACGCGACCTATGTCGGACTGCAGCAATCCGGCGTGGTGCTGCTCGCCGCCTTTATCGGCGGCATCGGCCACTTCGTCGGCCCCGTGCTCGGCGCGATTCTGGTGACCTATCTGCAGATCATGCTGAGCGACGTCACCGAGATCTGGCAGCTCTACTTCGGGCTGATGTTCATAGCGGTGGTGATGTTCGCTCCCGGCGGCATCGCCGGCCTGTTGCTGATGCACGCCCCACTCGTGCACGCGCGTGCGCTGCACCGGCTGATCGTGCCGTACATCCTGCTGCTCGCCACCACGCTGGCCGTCGGGATCGGCGCCGTGCTTCTGATCGAGACCGCCTACCACGCCATGGCCAAGGGCTCGGAGGGCGGGGCGATGCGGATGTTCGGTGTCGCGTTCGACGCCGCTACCGCCTGGCCCTGGCTGGTCGCCGTCGCGCTGATCGCGATCGGCTCGTTCCTCACCCGGCTGGTCTGGCCGATGGTCGCGCGCGCCTGGAACAAGGGGCTCGAGGGCGCGCACGGCGGAGGCCGGGCATGAGCACACCCGCGCTCGAGCTCGCCGGCATCCGCAAGGATTTCGGCCGCACCCAGATCATCCGCGGGGTCGACCTGGCGGTGCCGCGCGGCGAGCGGCACGCCGTCATCGGCCCGAACGGCGCCGGCAAGTCGACGCTGTTCAACCTGATCAGCGGCCGGCTGGTCCCGACCGCCGGCACGATCCTCCTCAAGGGCGAGAACGTCACCGGCCTGCGCCCGCAGGAGATCAACCGGCGCGGCCTGTCCCGCAGTTTCCAGATCACCAACATCTTTCCGCGTCTCTCAGTGTGGGAGAATATCCGCTGCGGGGTGCTGTGGTCGATGGGCTACAAGTATTCGTTCTGGCACGGGATCGACGCGCTGGCCGACGTGCGCGAGCGCGCCGAGCACATCCTGCACGAGATCAACCTCGTCAACCGCCGGCAGATCCCCGCGGGCGTGCTCACCTACGCGGAGCAGCGCGCGCTCGAGATCGGCATCACCATCGCGGGCGGCGCCGAGATCATCCTGCTCGACGAGCCGACCGCCGGCATGAGCCACGCCGAGGCCGAGCACGCCGTCGCGCTCATCCGCAAGATCAGCGAGGGACGCACGCTGATCATCATCGAGCACGACATGAGTGTTGTGTTCGATCTTGCCGATCGCATTTCCGTGCTGGTTTACGGCCAGATCATCGCCAGCGACGAGCCGCCCAAGATTCGGGCGAACCCGGCGGTGCGCGAGGCCTATCTCGGAACCGAGGCGGCGTGATGCTCGAGGTTCGCGACCTGCACGCCTACTATGGCAAGAGCCACATCCTGCAGGGCGTCGATCTCGCCGTGCGCGCTCGCGAGATCGTCTCGATCCTGGGGCGCAACGGCGTTGGCCGCTCGACCACGCTCAAGGCAATCATGGGCGACGTGCCGCCGCAGGGTGCGATCGTGTTCAAGGGCGAGCCGATCGCCGGTCTGAAATCCTACGAGATCGCCAAGCGCGGGATCGGCTACGTGCCGGAGAACCGCGACATCTTCGGGTCGCTGACCGTCGAGCAGAACCTCGTGCTCGGCGTCAAGGCCGGCCGCAAGTCGACGCGCTGGAGCATGGAGGATACCTACCAGCTGTTCCCGGTGCTGCGCGAGCGCCGCGACACGCCGGCCGGTGTGCTCTCGGGCGGCGAGCAACAGATGCTGACGATGTGCCGCACGCTGATGGGCGATCCTGATCTGATCATGATCGACGAGCCGACCGAGGGCGTCGCGCCGCAGGTCATCGAGCGCATCGCCGACCTGCTGCAGCGCATCGCCGAACGCGGCATCTCGATCCTGCTGGTGGAGCAGAAGCTGACCATCGCGATGCGGATTTCTCACCGCCTCTACGTCATGGGCCACGGCCGCATGGTGTTCGAGGGCAGTCCCGCCGACCTGCGCGCCCAGGAGGGGGTGCGGCGCGAGTGGCTGGAGGTGTGAGCTCGCCTGCCCGCGTGCGAGACTGGAAACGAGGAGCAATTGCGATGGAGTTCTCGCGGCGTCTCTTTGGCTGGATGACGGCAAGCTTGGCGGCCTCGTCGTTCATACCGACGCCGACGCACGCGCAGGAATTCCCTTCCCGCATCATCCGGCTGGTGGTCGCCTTCCCGGCCGGCGGGCCGACCGATTTCGTCGCCCGGCTGCTGGCCGACAAGCTTAAGGGTTCGCTCGGCCAGAGCGTGATCATCGAGAACAAGCCCGGCGCCAACGGCGCGATCGGCGCCGAATACGTGGCGCGGGCCGAGCCCGACGGGCACACTTTGTTCCTCACGACGGTCGGAGCGGTCGCGATCACACCGCATCTCAATCCCAAGGTCCCGTACGACTCGCTGCGCGATTTCGCCCCGATCACCCGCTTGGTTCGCAACACCACCATCCTGGTGGTACGGCCCGAGATGCCGGTGAATTCCGCCAACGAGCTGGCCGCTCTTGCGAAGGAGAGGCCGGGCGCCGTTCCGTTCGCGTCGACCGGCCTCGGCTCAATGCCGCACCTTGCGCTCGAGCTGTTCCAATCGGCCGCTGGCGTGAAGTTCTTGCATGTCCCCTATCGAGGCGCCGCGCCGGCGCTCACCGACCTCCTTGGCGGCCAGGTGCAGGCGATGTTCGCCGACGCGCCGGTGCTGATGCCGCACATCGCGGCCGGCAAGCTCAAGCCGCTGGGGGCCGCGTCCGTCGACCGCAACACGGTTCTGCCGAACGTCGCAACGCTGGCGGAGCAAAACCTTGCCGATACCACCGCCGACAACTGGTACGGCCTGCTGGCGCCGGCCAAAACCCCGGCGCCGGTGATCGCCAAGATCCGCGACGCGACCGCGGCCGCGCTCGCCGATCCCGACGTCGCCGGCAAGCTCACTCAGTCGGGCGCGATCCCGGCCGCGACCTCGAGCGCGGAGTTCGGCCAACTGCTCGCCGACGAGCTCGCGCGCTGGGGCCGCGTCATCCGAGAGAAGGGAATCAAGGCGGAGCCTTAGCCCAAGCCGCGGCAAGACCCCCGTCATTTGCGCCGCCGGGTCCGGATTGTCGCCTTCCGCTCGCAAGTCAACCGCGCAGGCCATGCAGACCGCGCGCCAGCGCACCCTGCAGCAGCGTGACGTCGGTGCCGTAGGCGAGGATGCGAAAACCCTTGGCACGGTAGCTCGCTGCCGCCGCGTCGTCGCCGGCCAGGAAGCCGGCCGTCTTGCCGTGGCGGCGGCAGGCGGCCACCAGCGCGTCGACCGCGGCATGAAAACGCGGGTCGTCGAACGCCCCCGGAATGCCCATCGAGCTCGTCAAGTCGAAGTGTCCGAGCCAGACGATGTCGACGCCGTCAACCGCCGCAATGGCATCGACGTTCTCGATTCCTTTGACGGTCTCGACCAGGCAGATCGTGAGCGTGCGCGCATGCGCCGCGGCCATCTTCTCTGCCGGCGTCCCGGGACCATAGTCGTCGTGCGGCACGACGTTGAAGGCCGCGCCGCGCCGCCCCGCGGGCGGATAACGCGTGCAGGCCACGATCGCGCGCGCCGCATCGGCGGTTTCCACCATCGGCAGCATCACCCCCATGGCACCGATGTCGAGGGCGCGCGCGATGAAGTGGTAGTCGTCCGCCGGTACGCGCGCGAGCGGCACGACGCCGGCGCCGTGACAGAGCGCGAACTGCGCCTTCATGGGCTCGAAGCCGACGCCCGAATGTTCCATGTCGTAGAGGATGAATTCGGCGCCGGCGGCGGCGCAGATCGCCGGGTAGCCGGAGGTGAAGAACTCGAACGCCATGGTGCCGAAGGCGATGCCGCCGGCCGCCAGGCGAGGCTTCAACGGGTTTTCGCGCAAATCAGATCCTCCTTGCCCTCGATGCTGGCTGCCCGCTTTCGCGGGCATGACAAGTCAGAGGCTGTGGCGCCGCGCGTAGGCGGCAAGCTTGGCCGTGAAGGTCGGATTGTCGACCACCCCCGGATCGACCAACGTCTCCGGCACGCGGCCCTGGCGCACCGCCGTTGCCGCGGCGACGCACGCCGCACCGATGCCGGCGAAGCACTGGTCGGTGTGACAGAGCGCATGCGGCGCCAAAACCACGTTGTCGAGCGCGAGCAGGGGATCGTCCGCCGCCGGCGGCTCGGGATCGAACACATCGAGGCCGGCGCCCGCGATGCGGCGCTCGCGCAGCGCAGCGGTAAGCGCCTGCTGATCCACCACCGGCCCGCGCGCGGTGTTGATCAGATAGGCGCCCGACTTCATCAACCCGAGCCGGCGCGCATCGACCAGGTGCCGGGTGTCGGGTGTAAGCGGGCAGTGCAGCGAAATGAAGTCGGAGATGCGGAACAGCTCGTCGAGCTCCACCAGGCGGATGCCGAGCTCGTGGGCGACCACGGGGTCGGCGAAGGGATCGTGCGCCACGATCGTCATGCCGAAGGGTTTTGCCAGGCGCACGACCTCTGCGCCGATATTGCCGATCCCCACCAGCCCGAAAGTCCGGCCGACGAGGCCGGTCCCCATGTAGGCGCTCCGACGCGCGAAGCCGTCGGGACCGAGGCGCGTGAGCCGGTCCTTGTCGAACATCCGTCCGGTCAGCGCCAGCAGAAGCGCGAGCACCGAGACCGCAACCGGCCGGCGGACGCCGTCGGGCGTGATGGTGACCGCAATCGCATTCTTGCTGCAGGCCGCAACATCGACGGTGTCGTAGCCGACGCCGAAGCGTGCGACCAGCGCGAGGCGATTGCCCGCATCGATGCTATCGCGGCTAAAATTTTCCCCCAGCAGGATGAGCGCATCGAGCTCGGCGACATCGCGCGGCGCGATCTCGCTGCCGTTGCGCAGCATGACGAGCTCGACCCCGACATCACCGGTAAGCGGCGCGAGGTCGAAATCCGGATAGGCGGGGCGGCCGTCGGACTTGAGGAAGCCGGCGCTCAGGCCGACACGGAAGCGGGTCAGATTCATTGTGAAGATTGATGAGTGATGATCGGGATGACGTACCATACTGACTCGTCGTGGCCGGGCTTGTCCCGGCCATCCACGTCTTTCTTTGCACCAGGCTTCGAAAGCAAGACGTGGAGACCCGGCACCAGGGCACAAAGCTGGGCCTGACGGTAGAGGAGGATTCGACTTGCTGGCATCTCCCTTCGACCTCTCCGGCCAGACCGCGCTCGTCACCGGCGGCGGGTCGGGGCTCGGCTACGCCATCGCGCGCGCGCTCGCCGGCGCCGGCGCCCAGGTCGTGCTGCTTGGCCGCAACGTCGATAACCTGCGCCGCAGCGAGGCCGAAATCGGCGCAACGGGCGGCCGCGCCGCGCATATCGTCTGCGATCTCGCCGATCCCGATCGCATCCGTCCGGCCGTCGAGCAGATCGAGCGCGAGCACGGCACGATCGGCATCCTGGTCAACAATGCCGGCATCAATCAGCGCAGCTCGCTGACCGAGTTTCCGAAGGACGGCTGGGATCGCATGATCGCGGTGCACCTTTCCGCGCCGTTCCTGCTGGCGCAGGCGGCAGCGGCCGGCATGATCGCCCGCCGCCGCGGCAAGATCATCAACGTCGCCTCGATCATGTCGGAGCTGGCGCGGCCGACCATCGTTCCGTACGCGGCCGCCAAGGGCGGCTTGAAGATGCTCACCCGCGCGCTCGCGGTGGAGCTCGCCCCGCACAACATCCAGGTCAACGCCATCGGTCCCGGCTTCTTCAAGACGCCGATGAACACGGCGCTGATCGAGAACGCGGAATTCGACGCATGGGTCAAGCGCCGCACGCCGGCCGCACGCTGGGGCGAGCCCGACGAGCTTGCCGGCATCGCCCTGCTGCTCGCCTCGAAGGCCTCCGATTACATCAGCGGGCAGATCATCTTCGTGGATGGTGGCTTGACCGCGGCGGTGTGAGGCTCCATCCCTCCACCGCCTTGCGGCGGAGGGGATGATCGGCTCTGCATTGCCAACCCCCGCCGGCCGATGGTTAATCACGCCTTAACCCCAGCCCCGGTAAGCTCCCGCCATGCGGCGAGCCCTCAAGCAGTATCGACAGTTCATGAGCCCCGCCGACCCTGTACCGTTCCTGAAAACTGCGCGCACGTCCGACCAGCGTTCGCCATTCGTCCGCCTTGCCGAGCTGCTGGAGGGCGTCGAGCCTGGTCAGCCGCCGATCAGCCTCGCGGTCGGCGAGCCCCAGCATCCGATCCCAGCGTTCGTCGGACCCGTACTGCAGGCCAACCTCGCCGAGTTCGGCCGCTATCCGCCCAACAAAGGCCTTCCCCGGTTCTGCGAGGCGGCAGCGGCGTGGCTCAACCGCCGCTATCACCTTCCCCGCCCGGTCGACCCGGCACGCGAGGTCACGATCGTGGCCGGCACCCGCGAGGGTCTGTTCCTCGCCGCCATCGTGGCGCGTCGCTTCGTCAAGAACCGTACCGGGCGGCCCGCGATCCTGGTGCCTAATCCGTTCTACGCCGTCTATTCGGCGGGTGCGCTCGCGGCCGACTGCGAACCGGTCTACCTCGCCGCCAACGCCGAGACCGGCTTCCTTCCCGACCTCGATGCGCTGAGCGATGAGCTGCTCAGCCGTACGGTCGCGCTCTATCTCGCTTCGCCCTCGAATCCGCAAGGTGCGGTGGCGAGCGCCGAGTACCTCGCCCGCGTGGTGGCGCTGGCGCGCCGCTTCGCCTTCCTGGTGTTTGCCGACGAGTGTTACTCGGAGATCTATTCGCATCATGCACCGGCCGGCATGCTGGAAGCCGCCGGCGCCGATTTCGCCAACGTGATCGTGTTCCACTCGCTGTCGAAACGCTCGAGCCTGCCGGGCTTGCGCGTCGGCTTCGCGGCCGGCGACGCGCGCTTCATCGCGCCCTATCTCGATCTGCGCACTGTGTCGGCGCCGCAGATCCCGGTGCCGGCGCAGGAGGTCGCGATCGCGGCCTACAACGACGAAGCCCATGTCGACGAGAACCGCGCCCTCTACCGCGCGAAGTTCGACCTTGCCGACCAGATCCTCGGCGACCGCTACGGGTACCGGCGTCCAGCCGGCGGCTTCTTCCTGTGGCTCGACGTCAGAGCGCATGGCGACGAGGCCGCGACGCTCAGGCTCTGGCGCGAGGCCGGCGTGCGCGTGCTGCCGGGCAGCTACGCGGCGCGCGTGGGACCCGATGGCAGGAATCCGGGTGACGGGTACCTGCGCGTCGCCATGGTGCAGGATGCCGCGACCACCGCCGAGGCGCTGCACCGCCTGGTGGCAACGCTTCGCTGACAGTCGGAGCGCATGCGATGTCGATGACTTGGCGCAGCTTCGAGCCCTCCGCGATGATCCCGGACGAGTTGCGCGCTGCCGCGCGGCGGCGCGCCGGCGAGATCGGCGGCATCGCCCTGCTGGCGCTCGCGGTGCTGCTGGCGCTCGCGCTCGCGACCTGGTCGATCCACGATCCGAGCTTCACCCACGCCACCAAGGCGCCCGCACGCAACCTGCTCGGCCTGCCGGGTGCGATTGCGTCCGATCTGATGATGCAGCTCGTCGGCTTGGCATCGGTCGCGCTCCTGGTTCCGCTTGCGGTATGGGGCTGGCGCCTGCTGCGCCACCGGCCGATCAATCGCGAGCGCCTGCGGGTCGCGCTGTGGGTGCTGGGCACGTTGTTGGCGGCGGCGTTCGCTTCCAGTTTGACGCCGACCGCAAAGTGGCCGCTGCCGACCGGCCTCGGCGGGGTCGTCGGCGACGGGCTGCTGCGCATTCCTGCCTCTTTGGCCGGCGGGCCCCTCTCCGCGGTCGCCCGCAGCGCGGTGGCGTTTCTCGCCGGCGGCGTGGCGCTGCTCGCATTGTGTGCCGCCTGCGGACTCGGCTGGCGGCGGCGCAAAGCCGGCCAATACGATAACGAGACTCGCGATTTCGAGTCCGAGGGCGAAGCGCGTGGCCTGCTGGTCGGCCGCCTCACGCATGCATTTCTGAGCGCGAAAGCCCGGGTCGCGCGTGCCGCCGCCTATCTGCGCTCAGGACTGGCGCGGCAAGACGAATATCCACGCACGCGGGCCGCGACCGGGGGGCGAATCGAGCCGCGCTGGCGTGACGCGCCGCCGGTTGAGCTGCCGCGCGAGCCGGACCTCGAAGAGGAGGAAGATGCCGGTCAGCGCGAGCGCGAGCGCAAGCGCCCGCCGCGTGCGGGCGCGGCGCGCGCTTCGAAACGCGCAAGCGGTTACGAGCTGCCCTCGCTCGGTTTGCTTTCAGTGCCCAAAGCGATCGAGCGGGCCACCGTCAGCCAGGAGTTGATCCAGGAGAACGCGACCGCGCTCGAAGGCGTGCTCGGCGATTTCGGCGTGCGCGGCGAAATCATCAACGCCCGGCCCGGCCCGGTGGTGACGCTCTACGAGCTCGAGCCCGCTCCGGGGATCAAGTCCTCGCGCGTGATCGGGCTCGCCGACGACATCGCGCGTTCGATGAGCGCGGTCTCGGCGCGCGTCGCGGTCGTGCCCGGCCGCAACGCCATCGGCATCGAGCTGCCCAATCCGCGCCGCGAAAAGGTGTTCCTGCGCGAACTGCTGTCGGCGGACGATTACACTGAAACGGTCGCCAAGCTCCCCCTCTGCCTCGGCAAGACCATCGGCGGCGAACCGGTGATCGTCGATCTTGCGCGCATGCCGCATCTGCTGATCGCCGGTACCACCGGCTCCGGCAAGTCGGTCGCCATCAACACCATGATTCTGAGCGTCGTCTATCGACTCAAGCCCGATCATTGCCGGCTGATCATGGTCGACCCGAAGATGCTCGAACTGTCGGTTTACGACGGCATCCCGCACCTGCTCACCCCGGTCGTCACCGATCCCAAGAAAGCGGTGGTCGCGCTCAAGTGGGCGGTGCGTGAGATGGAGGATCGCTATCGCAAGATGTCAAAGCTCGGCGTGCGCAATCTCGATGGCTACAACGCACGCGTCGCCGAAGCCCGCGCGAAGGGCGAAACACTCACGCGCACCGTGCATACCGGCTATGACAAAGAGACCGGGGACGCCATCTACGAGGAGGAGACGCTCGACCTCGAGCCGTTGCCGTTCCTGGTCGTCATCGTCGACGAGATGGCCGACCTCATGATGGTGGCCGGCAAGGACATCGAGGGCGCCATCCAGCGCCTCGCCCAGATGGCACGCGCGGCCGGCATTCATGTCATTCTGGCGACCCAGCGCCCATCGGTCGACGTCATCACCGGCACCATCAAGGCGAATTTCCCGACGCGCATTTCCTTCCAGGTGACGTCCAAGATCGACAGTCGCACGATTCTCGGCGAGCAGGGTGCCGAGCAGCTGCTCGGCCAGGGCGACATGCTGTACATGGCAGGCGGCGGCCGAATCAGCCGCGTCCACGGCCCTTTCGTCTCCGACGAGGAGGTCGAGAAGGTGGTGCGTCACCTGAAGAGCCAGGGCGCGCCGCAATATCTCGAAGCCGTCACGGCGGGCAGCGAGGAGGACGACGAGGACGGCGCCGTCTTCGACTCAACCGCGATGGGCGGGGAGGCGACCGGCGATCTCTACGCACAGGCGGTGCAGGTGGTACTGCGCGACCGCAAGGCGTCCACAAGCTATATTCAGCGCCGACTGCAGATCGGCTACAATCGCGCCGCCTCGCTGATGGAACGCATGGAAAAGGAAGGCGTCGTGGGGGCCGCCAACCATGCCGGCAAGCGCGAAATTCTGGTTGGCGGCGAGGACGATGACCGCTAGAAAGCATTAAGCACGCCGGCGCGTCGGCGTAGGGGGGCCGTGAATTCGCCATACCTGCCGATTAGGGCTTGGACCGGCCCGCCGGCATTTCTCCTAGAACGCAATGGAGCGCACTTGCGGGGCGCGGAGGGACAGATGCATAAAGCGTGGGCCGCACTGTTGATGGGCGCCGTGGCTTGGTCCGCCGGCGTGGTCGAGATCCGTGCGGAGACCGTTCCGCTGCCGCAAGCCGCACCGAAGGCGCAAGCTCGGCCAGGCGTGTCCGGAAACGTGCGGGGCGCAGCGACGGCGCAGAACCAGCTGCCGATTCCGATCAACCCGTCGTCGCGCGCGGCTGCCGCAACGCCCCCGGCCCGACCGGGCGCGTTCGACGCCAAGCAGCGCACGATGATCGAGCGCATCAACGGATATCTCACCAGCGTGCAGACACTGGTCGGCGACTTCGTCCAGGTCGGACCTGACGGCCGGCGCACCGACGGCCAGTTCTATCTGCAAAAACCCGGGCGGCTGCGCTTCGAATACAATGCACCCTCGCCGCTCGAGCTCATTGCCGACGGCAAATCGGTCGCGATCCGCGACCGGCGGCTCGCCACCCAGGACCTGTTGCTGCTGTCGCAGACGCCGCTGCGTTTCCTGCTGTCCGACCGCATCGACCTGTTCAAGGAAGGCAACCTGATCAACGTGCACGCCGACGACACCTTCGTCACAGTTACGCTGGAGGAGAAGCAGACGTTCGGCGGCACGCATCGCCTCATGCTGATGTTCGCGGCGAACGACCTGCAGCTCAAGCAGTGGACCGTCACCGATCCGCAGGGCTACGACACGACTGTTGCGCTCTACAATCTCGACGCCGGCAAGAAGCCGGATCCCGGCATGTTCCGGATCAACTACGACCGCGTGCGCGAGTGAAGCGAGCAGCGAGCGACGAATAGGGAACAGCCGCCCCAGCTAGCGCCTACTCACTATTCGCCGCTCGCCCGCCACTCCCCATTCGCTGCTCACTCGCCGTCCATGGCCGACAAACTGAAGTTCTACTATTCGCCCGGCTCCTGCGCGCTCGCCTCCCATATCGCGCTTGAGGAAGCCGGGGCGGAATTCGAGCCGATCAGGGTGGCGCTCGCGAAGGGCGAACAGAACACGCCGGAGTACCGTCGCATCAACCCGAAGGGGCGCGTGCCGGCGCTCGCCGATGGCGATTTCATCGTGACCGAAAATCCCGCGATCATGCGCTTCGTTGCGCGCCGCTATCCGGGCGCCCGGCTGTGGCCGGAGGATCCGCGCGAGGAAGCGCGTTGCGCCGAGTGGCTGGCCTGGATCTCGTCGACCATCCATGTCGCCTACGCGCATATCCGGCGCGCCGAGCGTTACGCCAGCGACCCGGCCGCGATCGAGAACGTCAAGCTGAAGGGGCGCGAGAGCTGCCGCGAGTATTGGGCTATGGTCGACGAGAAGATCGGCCGCAGCAAATGGGCCGCGGGCGAGAACTACTCGGTCGCCGACGGCTACGCGCAGGTGTTCTGGAACTGGGGCAAGGGCCAGCTGCTCGGCTTCGACATGGCGAAGGATTTTCCGAGCTGGACCGCGCATGCGCGCCGCATGGCCGAGCGCCCGGCAGTGCAACGCGCGTTTGCGCGCGAGGAGCTGCCGTTGCCGGCATAGCAAATAGTGAATAGTGAATAGCGAATAGCGGGGCCGACAATTCCGGCTCGCTCGTGGCTTCTCACTATTCACTATTCACTATTCACTATTCGCTATTCACTATTCACTATTCACTATTCGCCCTGGTCGATGCAGCTCAAGGTCACCACCTGGAACATCAATTCGGTGCGCCTGCGCATCAATCTGGTCGCGCGGCACATCAAGGCCGTGCGTCCGGACGTGCTTTGCCTGCAGGAGACCAAGTGTCCCGACAATGCGTTTCCGTTGAAGCGGCTGAAACGGCTCGGCTACGAGCACGTCGCGCTCAACGGACAGAAAGGCTACCACGGCGTGGTGGTCGCCTCGCGGCTGCCATTCGAATCCTTCACCGTGCAGGAATTCTGCGGCAAGCGCGACTGCCGGCACGTCGCGGTCATGCTCGGCGAGCGCGCCGGCCTCAAGGACCCGGTCACGTTGCATAATCTGTACGTGCCGGCGGGCGGCGACACCCCCGATCCGGACGTCAATCCGAAGTTCGCCCACAAGCTGTCGTTTCTCGACGAGATGCGCGCGAACGCGACGCTCAAGCCCGCGCCGGGCGAACGCGCGATCCTGCTCGGGGATCTCAATGTGGCGCCGCTCGAGCATGACGTTTGGAGCCACAAGCAGATGCTCCGGGTCGTGTCGCATACCCCGATCGAGTGCGAGAAGCTGACCGGCGCCTGCAGCGGCGGCGGATGGGTCGACATGATGCGGGTGCTCACCCCGGAGCCGACCAAGCTCTACACCTGGTGGAGCTATCGCTCGCCGGACTGGGCGAGCGCCGACAAGGGGCGCCGTCTCGATCACATCTGGGTCAGCCCGGCGCTCGCCGACCGCGTTGCCGCGATCAAGATCGCCAAGGAGGCGCGCGGCTGGGCACGCCCCTCCGACCACGTGCCGGTGACCGCGACGATCGAGGTGTGAAGCCTCCCCGCTATGCGCGCGGGCACACGGAGCCACGCCCTTTTGGGGCAGGAATCATATTATCTGCCAGGGGATTAGTCGCCCTCGTGCTGCAGCGATCGGCGCACCGATCCAAGCTCGCCGGCGATTTCGATTGCGCGCGCGGCCATCGTCTCGCGCAGCCGATAGGCAAGATCCGGATAACCGTCGAGCATCTTCAGGAACAGCGCGCGCGGAATTCGGATGACCGAGGATGGCTCTCGGGCGGTTGCCGTGAGCGGGCGGCGTGTCTCGGTAATCAGCGCGAGTTCGCCAAGCAGAGTACCCCGGCCAACGACGGTGGCGCGCGCTGCGTTCCCGGTCCGCTCCGATGCGAGCAGGAACGACCCTTCCTGCACCACGTAGCCGGCGTCGGCGAGGTCGCCTTCGCGAAACAGCACCTCGCCGTCAGGCACGATGCGATTCTCCGCCCCGATCGCGAGGATGCGCAGCGGCTCGCGGCCGAGTTGGGCCAAGGTCGGGACGCTTCGCAGAAGCGCGGTGTCATCCTCGATCGTCATCGGCGCTCGCGCTCTCACCCCGTCATGCCGGCGATTGTCGCGGACATCCAGGTCCTGCTTTTCACGGTCACGCGCGGGAAAGGCGTGAATGGCCGGAACAAGCCCGGCCATGACGGCAAGCGACAATCAAGCCCAATCATGCTCACGGCATCAGCTTGTAGCCGCCTGCTTCCGTGACCAGGATCGACGGGGTTGCGGCGTCGCGCTCCACCTTTTGCCGCAACCGGTAGATGTGCGTCTCAAGCGTGTGGGTGGTGACGCCGGAATTGTATCCCCATACCTCCTGCAGCAGAATCTCGCGCGAGACCGGCCGCTGGCCGGCGCGATAGAGGTAGCGCAGGATCGCGGTTTCCTTTTCGGTCAGCCGCACCTTGCTGCCCTTGGGGCTGACCAGCAGCTTGGAGGCCGGTCGGAACGTATAGGGCCCGATCGTGAAGACTGCATCCTCGCTCGCCTCGTGCTGACGCAGCTGCGAGCGGATGCGCGCCAGCAGCACGGCGAACCGGAACGGCTTCGTCACGTAGTCGTTGGCGCCGGATTCGAGACCCAGAATGGTGTCGGAATCGGTGTCGTGCCCAGTGAGCATGATGATCGGCGCTTTGAAGCCGCTCTTGCGCAGCATGCGCACGGCTTCGCGCCCATCGATGTCGGGCAACCCCACATCCATGATGACGAGGTCGACCTGCCCGTTCTTGGCGGTCTCGACGCCCTTGGTGCCGCTCTCGACCGCCTCGGCCTCGAACTCGTCGTGCAGCGCAAGTTGCTCCACCAGCGTGCCGCGCATGTCGGCATCGTCGTCGACAATCAGGATCTTTCGGGTATTGGGCATCGAATCGCAGCCGCAAAATGTCGTGGTTCGCCCGAGTCTATGCGAAGTTCGGGGCGAAAGGGAGGATTCGTGCGCAGCTGCCCAAGCCCGGGGTGGACCCGCGGAAACTGCCCAAAATTATGGCGAAGACCTTGAAATCGTTACGGATACGTACTCGGCCCGGTCACCGGGCGTGGGCCGTGGCGGTCGCCGGGCCGCTGGCGCTGCCGGCCGCGCTCGGCCGTTCCGGTATCCGCGCCAACAAGCGCGAGGGCGACGGCGCAACCCCGCGCGGCGTCTTCCGGCCGGTCCGCCTGTGGTGGCGGGCGGACCGCGGCCGGCCTCCGCCGACACGCCTTCCGGTCCGCCGCATCGCGCCGCTCGATGCGTGGTGCGAGGACCCGGCGGATCGGCGCTACAACCGCCCGATCGAGCTCCGGCCCGGCCAGAGCGGCGACCGCTTGACGCGGACCGACCACGTCTACGACCTGCTGATCGAACTCGATCACAATACCCGCCCGCGCGTCGCCGGGCGCGGCAGCGCCGTGTTCATCCATGTGGCCCGGCCGGGATTTGCACCGACCGCCGGCTGCGTCGCGCTCGCGCGCCCGACGTTGCGCCGCCTGCTTGCGCGATTGGGGCCGCGTACCCGCATCGAGATTCGCTGACGCAACCGGCTTGCGACGCTTGCGGCCTGAAGGCCTGGCCGCCACATGACGCGGGCGACACCTCACGCCGGAGGAGCGGAGCGCCGCATGGGCGCATGGATTCTGATCGCGGTCATGCTGGCGATACTGGCGGGCGCCGGCTACGTCGCGTACGAAGGCTGGACCTCGGTCGAGGGGCCTGAGATGCCGACCTCGCTGCACGTCGCGATGTGGCTCGGCATCATATTCTCGATCCTGGTCGGATCAGGCCTGATGGCGCTCCTGTTCTACAGCCACCGCAAGGGCTTTGACGCCCGCGCGGCTGGCGAGCGCGAGCCTGAGGAGCCTGGGCAGCGCTAAGCGGCCTTATTGCGCCTGCCTGGTCCCGGATTCTACTGCCCAGCTTGCCGCTCGCCGAAGATTGCGCTTCCGATGCGGACGTGGGTGGCGCCGAACTGGATCGCGGTCGCGAAATCGGCACTCATACCCATGGAGAGCCATTCGAGCCCGTTGCGCGCGGCGATCTTGGCGAGCAACGCGAAGTGTGGCGCCGGCGCCTCGTCGAATGGCGGGATGCACATCAGCCCCCGGATCGTCAGGCCGTAGGTCTCCCGGCACGCGCGGACGAATGCGTCCGTGTCCTGCGGCAGGACGCCCGCCTTCTGCGGCTCCGCCCCAGTATTGACCTCGACCAGGAGGCCCGGCTGCCGCCCCTGCCGTTCGATCTCCTTGGCGAGCGCGGCGCACAGGCTGGGCCGGTCGACCGTGTGGATCGCGTCGAACAGTGCTACGGCGTCGCGCGCTTTGTTGGACTGCAGCGGGCCGATAAGGTGAATCTCGATATCAGGATATGTCTCCCGCAAGCCGGGCCACTTGCCCTTGGCCTCCTGTACGCGGTTCTCCCCGAACACGTGCTGCCCCGCGGTGATCGCGGGCGTAATCGCTTCGGGACCGAACGTCTTCGTCACCGCCACCAGGGTGACGCGCGCGGGATCCCTCCCGGCACCGCGGCAGGCGGCGACGATCTCGAGTCGCACGGCGCTGAGCCGGTCGGGAACTACAAGCGAAGACATTGGAGCTGCATCGTGGGTCCATGCGGCATCAACCCACCCTTATTGATTGCCACGGCCCGCCGTCAAACCTGGCTCGCAAAAATTGTCGGCGTCAGCTCAACTCATTTCCGCGTTCGCCCGTAAGGTTGCGGCAGCGTGCGGCTGATGGAGGTCAATCGCGCCGACAAGGCGCGGCCCGGGCGAGTACGCGCCCGGCAACTGCCTTCGATTGCACAATTTGATCGATCGACCTATAGTGTGGCAAGCAAAGGGAGCACGAAATGGACCGCTATTTCGTCGTGGTTTTTGCGCGCGACCCCGATGCGATGAGGGGTTTGCAAAGGTTCGACTTCGACCTGTTCGCACCGACCGCCAAACGGAGCGGTCGCGACAAGGAATATCCCTTCTCCATCGATGGCCTTCTGTCGACCGAGGAAATCGAGACGCTCGGGCAAGCGGGCTATCGCGTTCAAGTTCAGGACCCGGCCGAAAAGCGCGCGCGCGGCGCTCAAGCCCCTGCCGAGTTCTCGCAATGGATGCGGGGCGTGCAGGCAACCATCACGCGCGAGCGGGCCGCCGCGGCCCGCGCCCGGGCATCCGCCGCCAGGAAGGCCACGCGCAAGAAGCCTGTCCGCAAGAAGCGCACCGTCGCCAAGAAACCGAGAGGAAGAACCACCAGACGCAAATAGGTCGCCCATCGCATTTGTGCCGAGCCAAGGGAGTCATGCGCCATGCCGTACATGTCCGTCAGCGCAATTTCCGACGCCATCGACCACATCGCGACCACCTACCCCGCCATCACTCAGGTCTTTACCCTTCCGGAAGCCTCGGTCGAAGGTCGATCGATCCGGGCATTCAAGATCGCAAACGGCTCCGGCTCCAATCGAACCGGCGTACTGCTCCTGGGCGGCACGCACGCGCGCGAGCTGATCAATCCCGAAACCGTGATGAGTTTTGCGTTGCGACTGTGCGATGCCTACACCAACGACACCGGTCTCACCTTCGGCGCCAAGAGCTACACGGCTCAATCGGTCCAAACGGTGGTGAATGCCCTCGATATATTCATGCTGCCAGTCGTCAATCCGGATGGCCGCGCATTTTGCATGACACCCGGCAACGAGATGTGGCGCAAGAACCGCGCGCCTAATCCCGGGCTCCCCTGTCGTGGCGTCGACATCAACCGCAACTACGATTTCCTCTGGTCGAGCGGCATCGGCACCAGCACCAATTCCTGCACCGACGTCTACAAGGGGCCCGGCGCGTTCTCCGAGCCGGAGACGCGCAATGTGCGCTTCATGCTCGACAATTTCCCGAACATCGCGTGCATGGTCGATATTCACTCCTATAGCGAGCTGGTGCTCTATCCGTGGGGCGACGACCAGAACCAAACCACCGATCCCAATCAGAACTTCCAGAACCCGGCATTCGACGGTCAGCGCGGAATCGTCGGCAGCGGCTACAAGGAGTACATTCCGCCGGAGGACCTTGAGGCATTCGTGGCGCTCGCGGAACGGATCCGCGACGGCATCGCTGCCGTCCGTGGCCGCGTCTATGTCGCGCAGGAGAGCACCTCGCTCTATCCCACCAGCGGGACGGCGCATGACTATGCCTATGCGCGCCACTTCGTCGACACCGGCAAGCGGCGTGTGCTGGGCCTGACGCTCGAGACCGCGCGCGAGTTTCAGCCCGCCGATGCCGAGAAGAACAACGTGATCACCGAGGTCTCGGCCGGGCTGATGGAATGCCTCCAGGAAACCCTCTGCCCGGCTGACGTCGTGCAAGATCTGATCGACGCGATCTTCCCTTTGCGCGCCATGCGCGCGTTCCGCGACCGCGAGCTGCGCAGGACCGCAGCCGGCGCGCGTTATGAGAAGCTGTTGCGCGCGCATTCGCTGGAGCTGGTGGCGCTCGCAATGGGCGACCGGCAGATGCGCGAAGCCGGTGCGGCGTTGATGCGCATCGCCGCCAGCTTCTTCACCGACCAAGGCGAGATGGCGGCGCGCAAAATCGATGACCAGGACATCGCCCAGGTTACGCGCGCGCTGACGCTGGTGCGAAGACAGGCGAGCCGGCGGCTCCAGACCGCGATCGACACTGCGCTCCAGGATGCCAGAAGGGTACGGGGCCAGTCGCTGACCCGCGCCTTCCAAGTGCTGAGCCGCCCGCCTCCGCGCCCGACGCGGGCGGCGTCGCGCAAGAAGCCAGCCGCGGGTACGCGCGCCAAGCGGACCACCCGGCGCAAGGCGGCCAAGAAAACTAGGCGCTCGAAGTAGCGCGCACCGCTGCGCTCACGCTCGCCGCGGGATCTCGAGCCCGCGCTGCACCGCCGGCCGCGCCAAGCCGCGCTCGAGCCAGGCCGCGACGTTCGCGAAGCGGCCGAACGCGACGAGGTCGCGCGCCCCGTAGTAGCCGATCAGGTTGCGCACCCAGCCGAGCATCGCGATGTCGGCAATCGTGTACTCGTCCATGAACCATTCGCGGCCATCGAGGCGGTTGTCCATGACGCCGAGGATGCGCTTCGACTCCTCGACGTAGCGGTCGCGCGGCCGCTTGTCCGCAAAATCCTTGCCGGCGAACTTGCGAAAGAATCCGACCTGCCCGAACATCGGCCCGACGAACGCCATCTGGAAGTGCACCCACTGGATCGTCTGGTAACGGCGCGCCGGATCCGCCGGCACCAGCTTTCCGGTCTTCTCGCCGAGGTATTGCAGGATCGCCCCGGACTCGAACAGGCCGAGCGGTTCGCCGCCCGGGCCCCGTGGATCGATGATCGCCGGGATCTTGCCGTTCGGATTGAGCGACAGGAACTCCGGCGTCTTCTGCTGTTGTCTGTCGAAGTCGACGCGATGCGGCTCGTAGGGAAGCCCGATCTCCTCCAGCATGATCGAGACCTTCACGCCGTTCGGCGTCGGCAGGGAATAGAGCTGCAGCCGCTCGGGATGCGCGGCCGGCCAGCGCTTGATGATGAGGAAGTCGGAGAGGGAAGACATTCAGGGCTCCAGCACGGTCGCCAAAGACGCACGGGTCATCGCCTACATAGTACCGGCGGCAGGGCTGTCGACACCGCCTCAAATCGTTGACCTAACTTCCCTTTCGTGGCCTAAGTCCGGCCCGGACCGCAGGCGCAAGACGAAATCGCATGACCTCCGACCGCTACAACGCCGCCGAGGCGGAGCCGCGCTGGCAGAAGGTGTGGGACGAGCGCTCAATCTTCGCCACGCGCAACGATGACCCGCGCCCGAAATACTACGTGCTCGAGATGTTCCCCTACCCGTCGGGGCGCATCCACATGGGCCACGTGCGCAACTACACGATGGGCGACGTGCTGGCGCGCTATATGCGCGCCCGCGGTCACAACGTGCTGCATCCGATGGGCTGGGACGCGTTCGGCCTGCCGGCCGAGAACGCCGCCATGGAGCGCAAGGTCCATCCCAAGGCGTGGACCTACGAGAATATCGCCGCGATGAAGCAGCAGCTCCAGACCATGGGGCTCTCGCTCGACTGGTCGCGCGAGTTTGCGACCTGCAACCCGTCCTATTACCGGCACCAGCAGAAGATGTTTCTGGACTTCCTGCGCGCCGGGCTGGTCGAGCGCGAGAAGCGCAAGCTCAATTGGGACCCGGTCGACATGACCGTGCTCGCCAACGAGCAGGTGATCGACGGCCGCGGCTGGCGCTCCGGCGCCGTGGTCGAGCAGCGCGAGATGAACCAGTGGGTGTTCAAGATCACCAAATATTCGCAGGAGCTCTTGGACGCCCTCGATACCCTCGACCGTTGGCCGGACAAGGTGCGCCTGATGCAGCGCAACTGGATCGGGCGCTCCGAGGGCCTGCTGATCCGTTTTACGCTCGATCCCGCGACCGCGCCGAATGAGGAGACCGAGCTCCAGATCTTCACCACGCGCCACGACACCTTGTTCGGCGCCGAGTTCATGGCGATCGCGCCGGATCATCCGCTGGCGACGGCCGCGGCGGCGAAGAATCAGGCATTGGCGGCGTTCATCGCCGAGACCAAGCGTCACGGCACCGCGCAGGAGGTCATCGACACCCAGGAGAAACTCGGCTTCGACACCGGAATCAAGGCAATCCATCCGTTCGACCCCGGATGGAAGCTGCCGGTCTACGTAGCGAACTTCATCGTGATGGACTACGGCACCGGCGCGATCTTCGGCTGCCCGGCCCACGACCAGCGCGACCTCGACTTCGTCAACAAGTACGCCCTCGGCGCGACCCCGGTGGTGTGCCCGCCGAACCAGGACCCGGCGAGCTTCGTGGTCACCGAGGAAGCCTACGTGGGCGATGGCCGCATGATCAATTCGCGCTTCCTTGACGGCATGACGGTCGAGGACGCCAAGGAGGAGGTGGCGCGGCGGCTCGAGCGCGAGGTGCGCGGCAACGCACCGGTCGGCGAGCGGCAGGTGAATTTCCGCCTGCGCGACTGGGGCATCTCGCGCCAGCGCTACTGGGGCTGCCCGATCCCGGTGATCCACTGCCCGACCTGCGACGTGGTGCCGGTGCCGGACGCCGACCTGCCGGTCGCGCTGCCCGAGGACGTCACCTTCGACAAGCCCGGCAACGCGCTCGACCATCACCCGACCTGGAAGCACGTCCGCTGTCCGCGCTGCGGGGCTGAGGCGCGGCGCGAAACCGACACGATGGACACGTTCGTCGATTCGTCGTGGTACTTCGCGCGTTTCACCGATCCGTGGAATGAGAGCGCGCCGACCACGCGCGCGGTCGCCGACCGCATGCTGCCGGTCGACCAGTATATCGGCGGGGTCGAGCACGCGATCCTGCACCTGCTCTATTCGCGCTTCTTCACCCGCGCCATGAAACTGACCGGCCATATCGGTCTGGAGGAGCCGTTCGCCGGCATGTTCACCCAAGGAATGGTGGTGCACGAGACCTACCAGAGGGCGGACGGCAGCTTCGTCATGCCGATCGAGGTCGAAATCGAGACCGTGGGCGACGCCCGCCATGCACGCCTCAAGTCGACCGGCGAAGAGGTGAACATTGGTTCAATAGAAAAGATGTCGAAGTCGAAGCGCAATACGGTCGATCCTGACGACATCATGGGCACCTACGGGGCGGATGTGGCGCGCTGGTTCATGCTGTCGGATTCCCCGCCCGACCGCGATGTGATCTGGACCGAAGAGGGCGTGAAGGGCGCCTGGCGTTTCGTTCAGCGGCTGTGGCGCCTCGTCGGCGAGGCCGCCGCACTGGCGGCGCCGGCCGGCACGCCCCGGCCGGCAGCGTTCGGCGCGGCCGCGCTCGCCATCCGCAAGGCCGCGCACCGGGCGCTCGCCAACGTCTCGGAGGACATCGAGCGGCTGCGCTTCAACCGCGCGATCGCGCATATCTACGAATTTGCCAACACCCTGCAGGAGGCGTTCCGGGCCATCGCCACCAACGGTGGCGCCGGCGCCGCGGCGGACCTCGCCTGGGCCACGCGCGAGGCCGCCGACATCCTGGTCCGGCTGTTTCACCCGATGATGCCGCATCTGGCGGAGGAGTGCTGGGCGGCGCTCGGCCATCACACCCTGGTGGCGGAGGCCCCCTGGCCCCAGGTCGAGCGCGAGCTCCTGCTCGAGGACACTGTGGTATTGCCGGTACAGGTCAACGGCAAAAAGCGCGCGGACGTCCTCGTCCGCCGGGACGCCGATGCCCCTGAAATCGAGGCTTTGGTACTATCGCTGGAACCCGTCAAACGGGCGCTGTCAGGAAAGCCGCCGAAAAAAGTCATAGTTGTCCCGCAGAGGATCGTGAATGTGGTGGCCTAGCCGGACGACCGACGACAGACGGCAGACGACAAAAGCAAGTTGCTCCGTCGTCCGTCGTGCACCGTCCGTCCTCTGGCGGCTCCTGGCGGTCATCTGCCTTTCGGCTCTTGCCGCCGGCTGCTTCCAGCCGCTCTATGGCGAACGCACGCTCACCGGCGAACCCTCCCTGCGCGCTGCGTTCAGGGGTATCGATGTGGCGCAGATCGATGCCCCCGGCGGCAGCGCGCTGGCCCGCATCGCCGTCGAAGTGCGCAACGCCCTCCTGTTCGACCTGACCGGGGGCGACAGCCAGACGCCTCCCACCCACCGGCTCGTGATCGTTCTTCAGACCAACACCAACTCGATCATCGTCGATCCGTCGACGGCGCGGCCGGAGTTCGAGATCACCGCCCTCAACGCCAACTACCGCTTGATCAACGTCGCCACCAACAAGCTGGTCATGGATGGGGCCGCGAGCGCGCGGGTCTCCTACGACATTCCCGGGCAGGAACAGCGCTTCTTGATGCTGCGCGGCCAGCGCGATGCGCAAAGCCGCGCCGCCAAAGTGATCGCCGAGCAGATCCGCAACCGTTTGGCCTCGTTCCTCGTCGCCGGGACATAGGTGCAAGAAACCAGCATCGTGTCCCGGACAAACCGCGCATAGCGCCGATCCGGGATCCCGGTTGCTCCGGCCCACCTCGGAATGCAAGAAACCGGGTTCCGGGGATGCCGCGCCGCGCCCGCGAGCCGAGGCTCACATGACCGTGCTCAAATCAGCCGAAGCCGAGCGTTTCGTCGCCAAGCCCGATCCGGCGCGCCCGATCGTGCTGTTGTTCGGCCCCGACATCGGCCTGGTCAGCGAGCGCGCCGAGGCCATCATTCGCGCCAGCATCGACGATCCGTCCGATCCGTTCGCGCTCACGCGACTCGAAGGCGATGAGCTCGCGGCCGATCCGGCGCGGCTTGTCGACGAGGCCCGCACCGTGCCGCTGTTTGGCGGCCGGCGCGCCGTATGGGTGCGCGCCGGAACGCGCAGTATCGTGGCCGCGGTCGAGCCGCTGCTGGCCGACGCGGCCGCCGACTGTCGGGTTGTGATCGAAGCCGGCGACCTCAAGCGCAACGCGCCGCTGCGGACCTTGTGCGAGCGGGCGCCATCGGTGGCGGTGCTGCCCTGCTACGCCGACACCGACCGCGATCTCGCGCGGCTGATCGACGAGGAAATGCGCCAGGCGGGTGTTGCGGTCTCGCCGGAAGCGCGCAGCGCGCTCGTTCCGCTGCTCGGCGGGGACCGCCGCGCCTCCCGCAGCGAATTGCGCAAGCTCGCAACCTACGCGCAAGGGGCGGGACGCGTGGACATTGCCGACGTGATCGCCGTGGTCGCCGATGCCTCGGCGTTGGCGCTCGACGAGGTGATCGACGCCGCTCTGGCGGGGCAGCCGAAGCCGCTCGACCTGCAGCTTGGCAAGGCGCTCGCCGCCGGCACCTCTCCCGGCAGCATAATCTTTGCGGCGCAGCGACAGCTCGCCAGCTTGCACAAGGCACGGCTAGCGGTCGAGGCCGGCACCAGCGTGCCGGAGCAGGTCGATGCCATGCGGCCGCATTTCAGCCGCAAGCCGGCGGTGGAAGCCGCGCTCAGGGCCTGGACGTCCGCCAAGCTTGCGGTCGCCATGCAGGAGGTCGCCGAGGCGCAACTGGAAACGCGCCTGAAACCCGCGCTTGCGGACGCCATCACGCGCCGCGCGCTGCAGCAATTGGCGTTGGCAGCGCGGCGCAAGGACTGACCGTGTCGACAGTCTCGGCGTGCGGGCATGTGACGGCAACCGGCCAAAACCGATGAGAAAGAGTAAGCGTGCCCGCGAGCATTCGATGCTAGGGTGCCGGACCTGCGCTGGAGGAACGCAAGGCTGAGTCCCGTCGAGCCCAAGCCACGCCTGATCGCGCTGACGGGCGCGACCGGCTTCATCGGTCAGCACCTGCTGCGCGAGCTTCCGCGGCGCGGCTATCGGCTTCGGGTCCTGCTGCGCCGCCCGAGCGTCGCGCCGCTTGACTGTGCCAGCGCCGTTGTCGGCGATCTGGCGCGACCGATGAACATGGCGGCCGCGCTCGCCGACGTTGACGCGGTAATCCACTCCGCCGGGCTTGCGCCCGCCATGAGCGGCACGCCCGCGGACGACTACCGGGCCCTCAACACCGAAGCGACCGTCGGGCTAGCGCGCGCCGCGCAGCGCGCGGGCGTGCGCCGGTTCGTATTCCTGTCGTCCGTGCGGGCGCAGAGCGGCCCGACCGCGCCGCACGTGCTGACCGAGGACCTACCGCCACGGCCGAGCGAAGCCTACGGCGCCTCCAAGCTCGCCGCCGAGCAGGGGTTGGCCGCGCTCGAGCTCGATTGGGTCGCACTTCGCCTGGCGACCGTCTACGGCCCCGGAATGAAGGGCAACATGGCCGAGCTCGTCCGGCTGGCGCGCGTACCTTATCCGCTCCCGGTGGCAGGCCTGACGGCACGTCGTTCGCTGCTCGCCCTCGACAATCTCAGCGAGGCCATCGTGACGGCGCTCTCCGCCCCAAAGCCGTTGCGGCGGCCGCTGCTTGCCGCCGAGCCCAACCCATTGACGATTCCCGAAATGATCGCCGCGTTGCGCCACGGTCTCGGCCGCCGCCCCGGCCTGGTCAGGGTGCCGGAGTCGCTCCTGCGTTCGCTTGCTCGCATGGCCGGACGGTCGGAGATGTACGAGCGGCTCGGCGGCGCCCTCGTCGTCGACGCGGCGGCCCTGACGGCGCTTGGCTGGCAGCCGCGCGTTGAGACGCGTGCCGCGCTGGCGGCGCTGATGCGCGGGTCTTGACCGGTTACGGCTTGTTCAGTTTCGCCTCGTAAACTTGCAACCCGCGCCATCGATACGAGGGGGCGGGAATGAGGCTCGGTCTGCTGCGCGGCCTGGTCTGCGCATGGGTGCTTGCTTGTGCCGGTGTCGAGGCTGCGCGCGCCGACCCAACCGGTACCTGGCTGGACAAGGAGGGCGGCACGGTGCGCATCCGCACCTGCGGCGGCGGCGCGCTCTGCGGCACGATCGCGAGCGTCAAGCCCCGTCTCGACCCTGAAACCAGCCGGCCGTGGACCGACAAGAAGAATGTGGATCCGCGCCTGCGCGCCCGCCCGCTCGTCGGCGTCCAGGTCTTGATCGCGATGCAGCCGAACGGCGCGCGCAAATGGTCCGGACGGCTCTACAATCCCAACGACGGCAAGAGCTATTCCGGCAATCTCCTCGAGCTCGGTTCAGGAGCGATCCGGGTCGAGGGATGCTGGCTCGGCGTGTGCGGGGGTGAAAACCTGCGCCGCGTCGGCACCGTGGCGGCGCGTTGATCGTCGGCTCGCCCTGGAAGCTCACTCGACCTTGATGTTCGCCGCTACGGCGATGCGTCCGAATTTCTCCGCCTCGGCGCGCACGAAATCGCGCAGCTCGGCGAGATTCATCGTGCGCGCCACGATGCCCTGCACGTCGAGCTTGGCCGCGAGCGCCTTGTCGGCGAGCGCTGCCGAAACCACCTCGTGCAGCCGCGCCAAAACCGGCTCCGGCGTCGCGGCTGGCGCGAACAGCGCGAACCAATTGAGCAGCTCGTAGCCGGCGAGGCCGGGGGCACCCTCGGCGAGCGGATCGACCTCGGGCAGTTGCGGCATGCGGCTGCGCGATGTCACCGCGACCGCGCGCAGCTTGCCGTCCTGCAGCAGCGGCAGCGCCGCCGCGAGGCTGGTGAAGCTCATAGTGACGTCGCCGACCGCGACGTCGGTGACCGCCGGCGCCGCCCCGCGATAGGGCACGTGCAGCACATCGGTGCCGGCCATGCGGTTCATCAGCTCGCCGGCCAAATGCTGCGGGTTGCCGATGCCGGACGACGAGAACGACAACTTGCCCGGATTGGCCTTGGCATGAGCGACGAGCTCGGCCGGTGTCCGCACCGGGGAATCGCTCCTGACCACCACCACGCACGGCACGATACCGATGAGCGCGACCGGCGTGAGTTCGCGCCCGGGGTCGTAGGTCATGCGGTCGCGATAGACGTGGTGATTGATCGCGACCTCGCCGGAGGCGGCCATCAACAGCGTTTGGCCGTCGGGCGCGGCCTTCGCAACCGCATGCGCCGCGATCATGGCGGCGGCACCGGCGCGGTTCTCCACGATCACCGGCTGACCAAGCGCGGCCTTCATCGGATCGCCGATCAGTCGCGCCACCAGATCGATGCCGCCGCCGGCCGGGTACCCGGCAATGATGCGGATCGGCCGGTCCGGATAGTTCACCTGCGCCTGCGCTCCCCGCATCGCGGCGGCGATCAGCGCGCCCGTCGTCCCGGCGACAAATCTCCGTCGTGTCGGCATGACCTCCCCGGCAGTCCCTTTGCTCGAGCTTTGCTTAACGTCATAGCGTAGCGTATTGCGCCGATCATTGCAGAATGGCGGAATAGGCCTCGCCGCCGCCCAACGATCCATGCCGGAGCCCCCGCGAATGCCCGCTTTCATCTGCACTGCCTGCGGCACCCAGTACCCGCCGGCGGACACCCCGCCGACGCTTTGCACGATCTGCGAAGAGGAGCGCCAATACGTGCCGCCCTCCGGCCAGAGCTGGGCCACCCAGGACAAGCTCGCCGTCACCCATTTCAACGCTTGGCGCGAGCACGAGCCCGGCCTGATCGGGGTCGGCACGCAGCCTACATTTGCGATCGGTCAGCGCGCCCTCGTCGTCTGCACGCCCGATGGCAACGTCTTGTGGGACTGCATCTCGCTGCTCGACGCCGCGACCGTGACCCGGATCAAGGGGCTCGGCGGTCTCAAGGCAGTCGCGATCTCGCACCCGCATTTCTACACCAGCATGGTGGAATGGAGCCGCGCTTTTGGCGACATCCCGATCCATCTGCACGCCGCCGATCGCGAGTGGATCATGCGGCCCGACCCGGCGATCCGGCTGTGGGAGGGCGACACGCTGCCGCTGCTGCCCGACCTCACGCTGATTCGCGGCGGCGGCCATTTTCCCGGCGGCACGATGCTGCATTGGGCCAAGGGCGCGCAGGGCCGCGGCGTGCTGTGCGCGGCCGACATCGCGACCGTCACCACCGACCGCAAGTACCTGAGCTTCATGCGCAGCTATCCGAACCTGATTCCGCTATCCGCCCGCGAGGTCGAGGGGATCGCGGCCGCTCTCGCCCCGTTCCGGTTCGACACGATCTACGGCCACTTCTTCGACCGCGTAATCTCGACCGGCGGCAAGGAGATCCTGCGCGCCTCGGTCGCGCGCTATCTCAAAGCAATCAAGGGATGACCGCGGCCGGCAAGCCATCATGAGGTGCGGAGGTTCAGCCCCTGCCGGCACCGGCACGATAGCCGGAGTTTGCAGCAGCGCCTCTTGCATCCGAACAGAACGGCGGGCTCCTCGGGACATAGAGTGTAAAGGCATCCGTGCATTGCGCGCGCGATTGAGCTATCGCCGCGGCCCTTCCAAAGTTGCATAATCAGCCGATCTTGCCACCTAGCGACGGCGGCAAACCGCTTACGCATGGCCTTGCACCGGGAGGAAGATCGTGAAACCGCACCGCGTGCTCCTGGCCCTCGTTCTCGCGGGCACATCACTGTTCTTGAGGACGCCTGAAAGCGCGCGTGCCGACGCTCTCCCCGCAAACCAGCAGCTCGCCCGCGACATCTACAAAGAGCTTGTCGAGATCAACACCGTCACCGCCACCGGGGACACCGCAAAGGCGGCCGAGGCCATGGCCGCCCGCCTAATCTCGGTTACCCGAACAGCGGCGCCATTTGAGGCGCCGGCGTCCGTACTCGACGAGGAGATCATGGGTGCGATCGAAAAACTCAGCAACGAGTTCTGGCCCGGCGTTCCGGTCATCCCGACGATGAGCACGGGCGGGACTTCCGGCACCCACCTGCGCAATGCCGGGATACCGACCTACGGCCACTCGGGGCTCGCGGCCGACTTGAACGACAGCCGCCGCGCGCTCGGCCGCGACGAACGGGTTCTGGTGAAAAGCCTCCCGAGGCTTGCCTGCTCCACCCTCAAACAAACCCCGCTACCCCTCATATCGAAGGATGATCCATGCCTCTGCTTGCAAGCGATGCCTTGAACAAGATCCGCCGCGGTGAACTCGCGCTCGGCATGGGCGTCCACCACCTGCGTGGCGCCGCCGTGCCGATGCTCGCCAGGGCGGCCGGGTTCGACTGGCTGTTCATCGATTCCGAGCACGGCGTGATCAACACGCACGACATCTCGCAGATCTGCCTTGCCGCGCTCACGGCCGGCATCGCGCCGGTGGTGCGAGTCTGCACGGGCGCCCTCGACGAGGGCACCCGCGCGCTCGACAACGGCGCCCTCGGCGTCGTGGTGCCGCACGTCGACACCGTTGCCCAGGCGCAGGAGCTGGTGCGCGCCTTCCGTTATCCGCCGCTCGGCCATCGCAGCGCGGGCGGCCCGCCGGCTGCGTTCGGCTATCGTCCTCCGCCGCAAGTCGAGGCGCAAGCCACGCTGAACGCACAGCTGCTGGTCGTCGCCATGATCGAGACGCCGCTCGCGGTCGACAACGCCGACGCGATCGCCGCCGTCCCCGGCATCGACGTGCTGCTGATCGGCACCAACGACCTGTCGAACGAGATGGGCCTGACCGCCCAACCGGGCCACGAGAAGGTGCAGGCCGCCTACGCGACCGTCGTTACCGCCTGCCGGCGGCACAACAAGATTCTGGGGATGGGCGGCGTCTACGACCAGCAATGGGCGAGCCACTACATCGGCGTCGGCGCCCGGTTCGTGCTGGCGGCGAGCGACCACATGCTGCTGGTCAATGCCGGCGCCCAGCGCACCGAATTCCTGCGCGGGGTGGCGCGGTGAAAGCGCGTGTCCGGTGCCCGCGCTATTGCATCAGCGTGACGTTGAAGGCCTGGAGAATCGGTTCGATTGGAATGATCATGGTCGATGCCGCGCTGCCGGCATAGACCATGCCGACGAGTTCGTCGCGATCGTTGACGACCGGCGCGCCCGAATCTCCGCCTGCACGATTGCCGTGATTTCGATCAGACCGGAAAACCTCGCCGTTCCGGTCACCAAGTTGATTTGAACTCCGTTCAGGTCGATCGTCTTCACAGTGCCGATTGCCAACCCGCTGCCGGATCTCGAGAGCAAGCACAGCGCCGACGTGCTCGAGGATCTGTTCCCGCGAGATTGTGCGCGAGGCGCTGTTCGAAGGCCGCGTGAACGTGAGGGTGCGTGCGGCGGTACGTCCACGCCAACGCACGACACGCTTACTCTTACGCCGCGTCGGCCGGCCGCTTGAGCCCGGGGCCGGCCGCCAGCTTCTCGGCCACCGCATCGAGCTGCTCAAGCGTGCGATAAGCGACGCTCACCGTTCCGCCGCCGTCGGGGCGGTGCTCGATCTTGACGGTCAAGCCGAGCGTGTCGGTCAGCCGCTTGGCGAGCGCCTCGGCATCCGGGTCGGTGCCGGCGCGCTTGCGCTCACGCGCCGGCGCCGTGCCGGTGCGCTTTGCCCAGGCCTCGACTTGGCGCACGTTGAGTCCCTTGCGCACGATCGTCTCGGCGAAGTCGAGCGCGTCCGGCTGCCCGATCAGCATGCGGGCATGACCGGCGGTGATGCGGCCGTCGCGCAAATAGGCTTGCACGGACTCCGGCAAGAGCAGCAGCCGCATCGTGTTGGCGACGTGCGGCCGGCTCCTGCCAACGATCTTGGCGATGTCCTCGGCGTCGTGGTCAAACTCCTCGGACAGCCGCTTGTAGCCGGCCGCTTCCTCGAGCGGATTGAGATCGGCGCGCTGCACATTCTCGATGATGGCGAATTCGAGCGACTCGCGGTCGCTCGCCTCGATCAGGACGATCGGCACGTCGTGCAAGCCGGCACGCTGGGCGGCGCGCCAGCGCCGCTCGCCGGCAATGATCTCATAGGTATCCGGCGTGCCCTGCATGCTGCGCACCAGGATCGGTTGGATCACGCCGCGCTCGCGGATCGAGGACGCCAGCGCCTCGAGCTCCTCCTCGCCAAAATCCTTGCGCGGGTTGCGCGGATTCGGCCGCAGGAACTCGATCGGCACGCGGCGTTGCGCGCGCGCGCGCTCGACCACCGCCGCCTCGTCGCCGACGTCGCCGATCAGCGCCGCAAGGCCGCGCCCGAGCCGCGATTTCGCTTCCTCCGCCATCGATCCCTCCATCGCCCGTCTTCACCTCACGCCCTTCGTCGGCGCGCCGCGGCGCCCCTGTTCGTTGCTCACGCGGCCGCGCGCAACTGCTTCTCGCGCTGGATGATCTCCGACGCGAGCTTCAGGTAGGCCTGGCTGCCGACGCATTTGAGGTCGTAGAGCAGCACCGGCTTGCCGTATGACGGCGCCTCCGAGACGCGCACGTTGCGTGGGATGATGGTTTGATAGACCTTGTCGCCCATGAAGCTGCGCACGTCGGTGACGACCTGGCCGGCGAGTTTGTTGCGGCGATCGTACATGGTCAGCACCACGCCGTGGATGCTCAACCCCGGGTTGAGAGTGGTCTTGACCTGCTCGACCGTCTTGAGCAGCTGCGACAGCCCTTCGAGCGCGAAGAATTCGCACTGCAGCGGCACCAGGATGGCGTCGGCGGCCGCCATGGCGTTGACGGTGACGACGTTGAGTGAGGGCGGGCAGTCGACCAGCACGTAGCCGTAATGGTGCGCGGGGTCGACGGCGCCATTGAGGGCGGCCAAGGCGCTTCGCAATCGAAAGGCGCGGTCACGCTCGTTGGCAACTTCGAGCTCGAAGCCCGAGAGGTCTATGGTGGATGGCGCGATGTGCAGCCGCGGCACCGCGGTTTCGCGGATCGCCTCGCGCAGCGCAGCCGTGCCGATGAGGACGTCGTAAGTCGAGCGCGCCCGGTCCTTGTAGCCGATGCCGAGCCCGGTCGAGGCATTGCCCTGCGGGTCGAGGTCGACGATCAGCACGCGCTCGCCGATTGCCGCCAGCGCAGTGCCGAGATTGATGGCCGTGGTGGTCTTGCCCACGCCGCCCTTCTGATTGGCGAGCACCAGCACGCGCGGAGGTACGGACGGGGTTGGTGCGGCCGACGGGGCTGGTGTGGACGACGGGGCAGGCGCGGGGGACGACGCAGCCGCTGGCTCATGCGAAGGCGACGCGGCAGACACAGCAACCTCGGCCACTACCGGCCGCTGCGGCGCCGGCAATGCGAGCGCGGTCGGGAGCGGGATTGGGGTTGCCGGCGAGGCCGCCGGGCCGGAATCCGGGGAAGTCTCGGTGTCCAATAATCGTTCCGCATCCGAATCGATTGTGTTCATGTTCGGTTCCCGGGCCGATCAGCGCGCCGCACTACGACAATCCGGCCCTTCGGGTCGGTCAGGCTAGGCACCAGTTCCGTCACGATGCTCCAAGATTTTGCGGCTTCCATCAATTCAGCCCCTACATCTTGTCCCTTCGGAAACAGCCCTTGCGCCCCCCTTTCGAGTAACGGTGCTGCGTAATCGAGGAGTCGCGGCAGCGGCGCGAGTGCGCGCGCGGTTACGACGTCTGCGGGCTCACTCCAGCGCGGTACAATCTCCTCGATTCGCGCGCAATGCACAACAGCCGGCAGGTTCAAAATGCGCGCGGCCTCACGCAAAAACGCCGCCTTGCGGGCGTTGCTCTCGATCAAGTCCACGCGGCGTCCCGGGCTATCGGCCAGCGCGCAGGCAATAGCCAGCCCGGGAAAGCCTCCGCCACTGCCCAGGTCGAGCCAAGACCTGGCCTCCGGTGCGAGGCTCAGGAGCTGCAGCGAATCGGAAATGTGCCGCGTCCAAAGCGTCGGCACTGTCGACGCGGCCACGAGATTGACCCTTCGCTGCCAGTTCAGCAGCAGCGCTACGAAGCGATCGAGCCTTGCGGCCGTTTCACGTGAAACAGGGGTGAGGGCGAGGGCAGCCCGGCGATCGGCGCCCAGATCCGGATTGCCGTCCGATCTCCCGCCAGCCATCGACGGCAGCGTCTCGGGCTCAGGCAGCGCCGGCCGCCCTGCGGGGCGGCTTTCGAATGCGGGCGGCCAGCAATGTCAGCCCCGCGGGCGTAATCCCATCAAGGCGGGCGGCCTGCCCGATGGTCCGCGGGCGCGCGGCCTTGAGCCTCTGCCGCACCTCCATCGACAGGCCTTGAATCTGCTCATAGTCGATGTCGCCCGGGACCTGCAGCGCGTCATCCCGGCGATAGGCCGCAACGTCCGCCGCCTGGCGCTCCAGGTAGACGGCGTAACGGGCATCAGTCTCAATTTGACGGGCGATCGACGACGGCAGCGCGCCGAGCTGCGGCCAGATCGCACGCAGCCGCGCGATATCGATGCCGGGGTACGACAACAGCTCGAACGCCGTGCGGCGCTGGCCATCCCTGTTCAGCGCGAGGCCGTACCTCGCCGCCTCGCTCGGCGTAATGGCGAGAGCGCGCACGAGCGCATGGGCATCGTCCAATTCATGGAGCTTCGCAGCGAAATGGCTCGCGCGGGCAGTCCCCACGCAGCCGATTGCAATGCCCTTCGGCGTCAGTCGCTGATCGGCATTGTCGGCCCGCAGCGACAGACGGTACTCGGCGCGCGAGGTAAACATGCGGTACGGCTCGGTGACGCCGCGGCTCACCAAATCATCGATCATCACCCCGAGATAGCCCTCGGCGCGATCGAAAATGATGGTATCGCCGCTCCCCGCCCGCCGGGCAGCGTTCAGGCCGGCGACAAGCCCCTGCGCAGCCGCCTCCTCGTACCCGGTCGTGCCATTGATCTGCCCGGCCAGAAACAACCGGGGCAGCCGCCTCACCTCGAGCGCCGGCGTGAGTTCGCGGGGATCGACGTGGTCGTACTCGATCGCATAGCCGGGCCGAAGCATGCGGGCGCGCTCCAGCCCCGGAATGCTGGCAACGACTGCGCTCTGCACGTCCTCCGGCAGTGAGGTGGAAATACCATTTGGATAGACGGTGTCGTCGTCGAGCCCCTCCGGCTCCAGAAAGATCTGGTGCCCATCACGCTCGCCGAAGCGCACGATCTTGTCCTCAATCGACGGACAGTAGCGTGGCCCACGGCTATGAATCTGCCCGGAATACATCGGCGAACGGTGGACGTTGGCGCGCACGACTGCGTGGGTCGCCTCGGTCGTGCGGGTTATCCCGCACTGGATCTGCGGATTGGAGATGGACTCCGTCATCGCGGAAAACGGCTCTGGCGGCTCGTCGCCGGGCTGCATCTCAAGCGCCGCCCAATCGACCGTGCGGCCGTCGAGTCGAGGCGGTGTCCCGGTCTTGAGTCGACCCAGCGACAAGCCCAGGCGCTCCAAGGTAAGCGCGAGGCCGACCGACGGGGCCTCGCCGGCGCGGCCGGCGGGGGTCTGCCGCTCACCGATGTGAATGAGGCCGCGTAGGAACGTTCCGGTGGTCAGCACGACCGCGCCGCAGGTGACCGCGCGGCCATCCCGCAGCCTCACGCCGGCGGCACGACTGCCGACGAGAATCAGGTCCTCGGCCTCACCCTCCAGCACGGTCAGGCTCGACGTCGCGCGAATCGCCGCCTGCACCGCCTGGGCGTAGAGCTTGCGGTCGGCCTGCGCGCGCGGACCCCGCACTGCCGCCCCCTTGCGCCGATTGAGCACCCGGAACTGGATGCCCCCTTGGTCGGCGGCACGCCCCATGAGGCCGTCGAGCGCATCGATCTCCCGCACCAGATGGCCCTTGCCAAGACCACCGATGGCCGGATTGCAGGACATCGCCCCGATTGTCGCAAAACGGTGCGTGATCAGGGCCGTGGCCGCGCCCATGCGGGCAGCCGCGGCCGCGGCCTCGCAGCCGGCATGGCCTCCGCCAATCACGACAACGTCGAAAGCGCTCCGCATGACGATACGTCCTAGTCGTTTTCCCTAGGCCGGTCAAAACCGTCGGATGCGACCTGGTCGAATCAACCCGCCTGTTTCACGTGAAACAAGTTAGACCGGCGACCCTACTTACCAATGCAAAAGTCGCGAAAGATGACATCCAGAACGTCTTCGACATCGACGCGCCCCAATAGGCGGCCAAGCGCGACAGACGCTGCACGCAGTTCCTCGGCCAGCAGATCCTCGTTGGCCGCCAAGCCAGGGAACAACGCCCGGCTCAGCGCCGCATGTGCCTGCTCAAGAGCGTACCGATGCCGCAGCCGGGTGATGAGGGCCGACTCGCTGCCGCCGAAAGCGGCCTCGGCATGGCGCGCCATGCCCTCAAGCAGACATTGCACCCCCTCGCCGGTTTTGGCTGACGTCAAAAATACCTGGGCAAACACCGCGCTGTACGCCTGACTTCGGGACTGCTCGGGATGCGCACGGAGCAGGTCGATCTTGTTGAGGACCAGCCAGCGCAATTCGGCGCCCTCGCCTGCTAGTGCGCGCGAGTCGGGCAACTGCTCGGAGGCATCGACGATCCACAGCACCAGGTCTGCCGCGGCAGCGCGCGCGCGGGCGCGATCTACCCCCTCCTGCTCCACCGGATCAGCGGCGGGGCGAATGCCGGCGGTGTCCAGGACTGTTACCGGATACCCGTCGAGATCCAGATGCAGCTCCAGCACGTCGCGCGTGGTCCCCGGATGGGGTGAGACAATGGCCGCGTCCCGGCGTGCCAACCGGTTATATAGGCTCGACTTTCCGGCGTTGGGCGGCCCCGCTATGGCGACCGTCAGGCCGTCCCGGAGGCGCTCGCCGCGGCCGGCGCCGGCAAGCGCAGCCTCGATCTCGTCCCGCAACCCCGCGGCGGTCTTGAGCGCCGGCGCTACCAGGTCCTCCGGCACATCTCCCTCATCGGAAAAGTCGATCCCCGCTTCCACCCGCGCCAGAACCTCGATGAGCCGGCGCCGCCACGTCTCGGCACGATCCCCCAGGCCGCCGGTGAGTTGCCGAAACGCCTGCCGGCGCTGAGCCTCCGTCTCGGCACCAATGAGATCGGCCAAGCCCTCCACTTTGGTCAGATCGAGGCGGCCATTCTGGAAAGCTCGGCGCGTGAACTCCCCGGGCTCCGCCGGCCGCAGTCCAGGCAGGCGGCCAAGCGCCTTCAGGGTGGCCGCGATCACCGCCCGACCACCATGCAATTGCAGCTCGGCCATGTCTTCCCCCGTCTCGCTGTGAGGACCGGGGAACCAAAGTGCCAAGGCTTGGTCGAGGGGATGATTCGTCTCCGGGTCCGATATAGTACAAAAAGCGGCCCGACGCGGCTCCGGCAGCTGGCCGATCATTGTTTCGAGTCCGAAACGAGCTCGCGGACCGCACAATCGTACCACCGCTACAGCAGCGGGTGGCGGCCCCGATGACAGGGCAAAGATGGTATCGTCGCTTGGCATGAATAAATAATAGTCAAAGACGATATCTTATGATTCATCTTATGATTCTTGTTATTCTCATTGAGAGGTGGCCTTGGGGGCGCGCCGCGTGCATCAACGCTCGGTCAACGCGAGCTTCACCCCGAGTGCCGCGAACGCGCCCGCGAAAGCCCGGCGCATCCAAACCATCACCTGCGGCCGGGATATGACGTGGTCGCGCACCGCCGCGGCAGCCAGTCCATAGAGCACGAACACCGCAAAAGTCATCAGCATGAACACTGCGCTGAGCGCCAGCATGCGGGTGACCGGGCGCTCCTCCCCAAGGCTGACGAACTGCGGCAGGAACGCCAGGAAGAACAGTGAAAGCTTGGGATTGAGGATGTTGATCAGGATGCCGGTGACGACGATCTGCGTGGCGGAGCGCGCCCCCACCTGCGGCTCTACCCGTAGCGCTCCGCGCTCGCGCAGCGCCTGCCAGGCCATGAATAACAGGTAAGCGACGCCGGCGTATTTGAGCAGCTGAAACGCGAGCGCGCTGGTGTGCAACAACGCCGCCAGGCCCAGCACCGCCGCCGCGATGTGCGGCACAATGCCGAGCGTGCACGCGAGCGCGGCGATCACGCTGGCGCGTGGCCCGCGACCGAGCCCGGTCGCGACCGTGTAGACGACGCCGATGCCGGGACTGACCACCACGATCAACGAGGTGAGAAGGAAATCGAGGCTCATTCCGGCGACGCTACACCGGAAGACGCCCGATCTCCAGCAAGGCTGCAGGGGGTTGCCTTTCGCGCCGCTCCGCAGCTGCCCGGACCTACCCGCACCGACCGATCCGGCTGGTGGTGCGTCCCCCCGCGGGCAGCGCGCGCCGCACGCGTCAGAGTTCACCATGCTGGCGTCGTTGCGCCAGGCGGAACATCAGGTTGGCGCCAGCGATCGCGGCAAACAGCGCGGCGGCAAAATAGATCGGCCAGCGCGCGTCACCGCTCAGGTCATAGAGCCAGCCGGCGACGATCGGCGCCGGCGTCGTCATCAGAAAGTACCAGCTGAAGAAAACGCCCATGCCGAAGGCGCGATTCGCCGGCTTCAGCGCCTCTCCGGGCAGCGCCATGATGATGCCCGCAGGGGCTCCGCTGAGAAACCCGAAAGCGAGACAGATCATCGCCGCCAACGCGCCGTAGGGCAACAACAACAGGGCAACGATCGCGCACAGGATACAGACGTACAGCACCACGTCCGGACGTCCGCTGCGGTCGGCGATTTGCCCGGCGAGCGGGATCGAGACCAGCATGGCCCAACTCGCAAGGCTCGCCACCGCGGCGGCTTCGAGCGCACTTAGACCGCTCTGCTGCAACACCGGCGGCGCAAAGCTGAGATAGACGATGTAGGCGGCGTTGAGGGCCGCCCACACGATCGAGGCCAGCGAGACCAGGAAAAACTCACGGCCACTAAGGCGGCTATCCTGCCCGGACGCAGCCGGCGGCGCATCGGGCGGCGCGCGATAGAACAACAGCACCAGCAGCAGGCCCAGCATACAGAACGCCGAGGATGCCCAGAATGCCATTTGCCAGTTGAAGGTCTTTGCCAGCCAGCCGTGCCCGATCTGGCCGACCGCTATGCCGAGCGGCCAGCTCATCACCAGGACGCCCATTGCGGTCGCGATCTCCTTGCCGCCGAACCAGTCGACGATCATTTTGCTGAAGAAGACGGTGCTGAAAACGAACCCGGCGCCGCACATCAGTCGGCCTGTCGCCGCCATGGCGAAGCCGGCGCCCAGCGCAACCAGAACGCCGCCAAGCGCCAGGCATCCCAAGCCGAAACACACCACCGCACGGTCGCTCGCGAACCGGCCCACATATCCGGTCGGCAACGACAGGATCAGACCCGGCAACATGAACAGACCGATCAGGGTGCCGACCTGCGTGAAGTTGAGGCCGAGGTCGGCTGCTATCTCCTCGGATACGGAGCCGACGGTCTGGAACTGAAGCCCGAGGCCCGTCCTCGCCACGAACAGCACCGCCAGGATGGCCCACCGATTCATGGTCCAGATACTACGGTGCCTGAACGGATCGTGTCGCCGCGCATCCGCTTGCGGCAGTGCACCGCAGGAAGAGCACCTTTGGGCACGACAACCGGTGTGGCCCGCTACACCGCTCGCCCAGAAGCCTTGATGCCGACAGAGGTGACGTTATTCGATCACCGCAGCGTCCCCGGAGGCAGCGATTCCAGCAGCATTTTGAAGTTCAGGCTTTCGGCCGCACCCGGAGTCCCCGGCCTCGCGCGAACGACGCGCGTCCGTGTCACCCGACGCGTCGCTGGAGCACCCAGCCTGCGTGCCTCGGCCGGCGTCTCCTCCCTGACGGTCTCCGTCACCGTCTGCAAGATCTGGGTGGGCGCAAACGAGATGATCAGTTTGTGCGTGTCTCTGCGGTCTGTCGCCAACACACCGCCTGGGCCGCTGAAGCGGACCAGCCGCCAGGACGGGCCCACGCCACTGACGCCTTTGGTGATGATGAATTGAACCGTCGTTCCGAATGCATCTTTCGTGGTGAATTGCGCTGCCGGATCGTCGGCTCCATGCGAGCGCATGGCGATCTCGGCGATTTCGACGATCCCAAGGTTGCCGGTCAGGTCGTACCACTTGTCGGGAGCCCGATCGCAGAACCGCTTGGCGAGTGGAGCGACGACGATCTCGAGCTTCTCCGAATAGATCCGCTGGCGCTGGCCCCTCAAAGCAGCGGATAGTCCAAACGTGAGCGTCTCGCCGATCGGAGGGGCGGGCAACGGCTCGGTGAATGTCACGGTCGGCGTCAAGGCGAGATTGTCCTCGACGTTCAACGATAGGTCCGCTACGGCTCTCCAGCCCTCGGGGCCGGCCAGCCGCTTGAATTTGCGTGCCGCCTCCCCGATCTCGCACTGAACCTGGTCGACGATCTGTTCGACCGTGATCGGCGCGACGATGTCGAAGCTCGGAACGCCGGCACACCCACCAAGTACCACCGCCAAGGCCAGCGCGGTTCCCGAACCCTTGTGACCAGCCATCTCTGCCCCCCTGCCGCCCGACGACAGGGTAGCCGCCTTCGAAGAGCCAAGGGGAGGAAATGCATCCCTTCAACTTGCGATATTAACCGCTGCGACCTTTCCGCAACACCTAATTGTAGGGCCTAATGTTGCGCTCCGTGCGCTTGCATTATCCTCGTAGCGTGAAGCGCCCCGAGGGTTGAACAGAGCTCGTCGCCGGGCATTATTCTCCCGCATGGGCTCCACCGCCAGTATCGCCGGGGAAAACCGCCTCGCGCGCGAGACCTCGCCGTATCTGCTGCAGCACAAGAACAATCCGGTCGACTGGCGGCCCTGGGGGCCGGAGGCGCTCGCCGAGGCCGGACGGGCGAACAAGCCGATCCTGCTCTCGGTCGGCTACGCGGCGTGCCACTGGTGCCATGTCATGGCACACGAAAGCTTCGAGGACGCCGCGACCGCCGCGGTGATGAACGACCTGTTCGTCAACATCAAGGTCGACCGCGAGGAGCGGCCCGACATCGACCAGATCTACATGGCGGCACTGCATCACCTCGGCGAGCATGGCGGCTGGCCGCTCACCATGTTTCTGACGCCGAACGGCGAGCCGGTCTGGGGCGGCACCTATTTTCCGAAGACGGCGCGCTACGGCAAACCGGCGTTCGTCGACGTGCTGCGCGAGGTCGCGCGGCTGTTCCGCGAGGAGCCGGACAAGATCGCGCAGAACCGCGATGCGCTGATGGAGCGGCTTGCGGCGCGCGCGCGCCCAGCCGGCAAGGTCGTGATCGGGACGCGTGAGCTCGACCAGCTGGCGGCGCAGATCGGCAGCGCCATGGATCCGCTTCACGGTGGCTTGCGCGGCGCACCGAAATTTCCACAGGCTGCGCTGTTCGAGCTGCTATGGCGGGCGGGCCAGCGCACCGGCGAGGAGCGCTACTTCCGCATCGTCGACCTGACGCTTGAGCGCATTTGCGAGGGCGGCATCTACGACCATCTGGGCGGCGGCTTTGCGCGCTACTCGGTCGACGAGCGCTGGCTGGTGCCGCATTTCGAGAAGATGCTCTACGACAATGCGCAGCTGCTCGAGCTGCTGGCACTGGCCTGGCAGCGCAGCCGCAAGCCGCTGTTCCGCGAGCGGGCGCGCGAGACCGTCGGCTGGCTCCGGCGCGAGATGACAACGCCCGAGGGCGCGTTCGCATCCTCGCTCGACGCCGATTCGGAAGGCGAGGAGGGTAAGTTTTACGTCTGGTCGCTCGCCGAAATCGAGGAGACTCTGGGCAAAGCGGATGCGGGATTCTTTGCCGCGCACTACGACGTGACTCCCGGTGGAAATTTCGAGGGCCACAACATCCTCAACCGCCTGCGCGCGCTGCCGCGCTCCGCGCCTCCCGACGCGGCCGACGAGGTGCGACTTGCCGGGTTACGAGCGAAGCTTCTCGCCGCCCGCGCCCCGCGCGTGCGGCCGGGCCTCGACGACAAGGTCCTGGCGGATTGGAACGGACTGATGATCGCGGCGCTTGCACGCGGGGCACCGCTGTTCGGCGAGCTCGTTTGGCTCGACATGGCGGAGCTCGCCTTCCACTTCGTGCGCGAGAACATGACCCGCGGCGACCGGCTCGGGCACTCGTGGCGCGACAGGCGGCTGCTGTTCCCCGGCCTCGCCTCCGACCATGCCAACATGATCCGTGGTGCGCTCGCGCTCGCCGAAGCGACTGGCGATGCTCATTACCTCGATCAGGCCTTGGTGTGGCAGCGCGCCCTCGATCGCCACTACCGCAATCCCGACAACGGGGGCTATGTCCTTACTGCCGATGACGCCGAAGGTCTGGTGGTGCGGCCGAGAGCAACCACCGACGATGCAACGCCGAACCCGAACGCAGTCGCGGCCGACAACCTGCTGCGGCTCGCGCTGCTCGCTGGCGACGAGCAATGGCGGGCGGCCGCGGACGGCTTGTTCGACGGCGTGCTGCCGTTTGCGGCGCCGAACCTGTTCGCCCACGCCGCGCTGCTTGACGCGCTCGACACCCGCCTGCGACTGGCCGAGATCGTGGTCACCGGCACCGGCCGCCGGGCCGAGGCGCTCGCCGCGGCAGCGTTGAAGCTGCCGTTTCTCGATCGTGTGGTGCTGCGCGCGCCCTCTGCCGAGGCATTGCCGCCCGCACACCCGGCGCGCGACAAGATCGCCGCGGCAGCGGACGCAGCCGCCTTCGTGTGCGTCGGCGAGGCCTGCTCGCTGCCGGTGACGGAGCCTGCTGACCTTTCGGCGCGATTGACGCAGATGCGAGGGTAGCGCGCGGCCGGGCGTGGCGCCGCTATCAGGTATTCATGCTCTCGAAGAACTCGCCGTTGTTCTTGGTGTTGCGCAGCTTGTCGAGCAGGAAGTCGATCGCATCCATGGTGCCCATCGGGTTGAGGATGCGGCGCAGCACGTACATCTTCTTGAGCACGGCCGGGTCGGTCAGCAGCTCCTCCTTGCGCGTGCCGGAGCGGGTGATGTCCATCGCCGGGAAGGTGCGCTTGTCGGCGACCTTGCGGTCGAGGATCAGCTCCGAGTTGCCGGTGCCCTTGAACTCCTCGAAGATGACCTCGTCCATGCGGCTGCCGGTGTCGATCAGCGCGGTCGCGATGATGGTGAGCGAGCCGCCTTCCTCGATGTTGCGGGCGGCGCCGAAGAACCGCTTTGGGCGCTGCAGTGCGTTGGCGTCGACGCCGCCGGTCAAGACCTTGCCGGAGGACGGCACCACGGTGTTGTAGGCGCGGCCCAACCGGGTGATCGAATCGAGCAGGATCACCACGTCGCGGCCGTGTTCGACCAGGCGCTTGGCTTTCTCGATCACCATCTCGGCGACCTGAACGTGGCGCGAGGCCGGCTCGTCGAAGGTCGAGGACACGACCTCGCCCTTCACCGAGCGTTGCATGTCGGTGACTTCCTCCGGACGCTCGTCGATCAGGAGCACGATCAGGAAGCATTCGGGATGGTTGGCGGTGATCGAGTGCGCGATGTTCTGCAACAGCACGGTCTTGCCGGTGCGCGGCGGCGACACGATCAGGGCGCGCTGGCCCTTGCCGATCGGGGCCACGATGTCGATCACGCGTGCGGAAAGATCCTTCTTGGTCGCGTCCTCGTGCTCCATCCGCAGCCGTTCATCGGGGTAGAGCGGGGTGAGGTTGTCGAAGTTGATCTTGTGGCGCGCCTTCTCGGGGTCCTCGAAATTGATGGTATTGACCTTGAGCAGGGCGAAGTAGCGCTCGCCCTCCTTGGGCGAGCGGATGTGTCCCTCGATGGTGTCGCCGGTGCGCAGGCCGAAGCGGCGGATCTGCGAGGGCGAAACGTAGATGTCGTCCGGGCCGGGCAGGTAGTTCGCCTCCGGCGAGCGGAGAAAGCCGAAGCCGTCGGAGAGCACTTCGACGACGCCTTCACCGACGATGTCGATCTCGCGGCCGGCGAGCTGCTTGAGGATCGCGAACATCAGCTCCTGCTTGCGCATGGTGCTGGCGTTCTCGATCTCCTGTTCCTCGGCGAAGCCTAAAAGCTCGACCGGGGTTTTGACTTTGAGGTCCTGGAGTTTGATTTCCCGCATGGGGAGTCCTGTGGAAGGCCGGCGCCGCTCTGCAAAATGTTCCCTTGGGCGCGGGCGCGAAGGAGAAACTGATCGCAGGTCTTGGGGAAAGCGAGCCTAGACGGGCGTCGGGACCCGATGCGTCGGCCGGTCTAGCAGGCAACCGGACTCGATGAGGCATCCGCCTGCGTTCGGGGGGATTGCGGCAACATAGGGAAAGACCGGCGTTCGCGCAAGGGCCGTACGCCGCTTTGATGTCAGAATGGTTTCACGATGACCAGAATCACGATTCCAATCATCAGCAGGGTCGGCACCTCGTTCATGATCCGCCAGTATCGGGCCGACCGGGTATTGCGATCTTCGGCGAACGCCCTGACAGCGGCCGAGAAATGGCCGTGCAGGCCCGACATGGCGACCACCAGCACCAGCTTGGCATGCAGCCAGCCTTGCCGAAACAGTCCGGCATCCCAGGCGAGCCACAGCCCCAGGATCCAGGCTGCCGTCATGGCCGGGTTGATGATCGCCTTGAGCAGCCGCCGTTCCATGACCTTGAACGTCGCCGACTGGGGCGAATCGGACGGCACCTGACTGTGGTAGACGAACAGCCGCGGCAGATAGAGCATGCCGGCCATCCAGGCGATGATGGCGATCACGTGCGCCGCTTTGAGCCAGAGGTAGAGGCTGGTCATTGCCGGCGCACCCTTGCAAGCATCTGCTCCACATGGGCAATCGGCGTTTCCGGCAGAATGCCGTGACCGAGGTTGAAGATCAGCGGCCGGCCAGCGAATGCCGCCAGCACGGCGTCGACACCACGGTCGAGGGCATCACCGCCGGCGAGCAGCGCCAGGGGGTCGAGATTGCCCTGCACCGGAAGGCCCGGCGCCAGATGTTCCCGCACGAAGGCTGGATCGATCATCCAGTCCAGCCCCACGGCATCGAGCGGAATACAGGCCCCGTAGTCGGCCAATAACGTGCCGGCGCCGCGTGGAAATCCGATGATTCGGGCATCAGGCACCTGGCTCCTCACCCCGTCCACCAGCCGCCGCACCGGCTCCACGCACCACCGGGTAAACTCGGTCGGCGAAAGCACCCCCGCCCAGGTGTCGAAAATCTGCACGGCGTCAACGCCGGCCTCGAACTGACGCACGAGATACGCGGTCGATGCCTTGACCAAGAGGTCGATCAATCTGCCGAAATCGTCCGGGTACGCGTAGGCGAACAGGCGAGCCGGTGCCTGATCGGGCGTGCCCCGACCTGCAATCATGTAGGTCGCCACCGTCCACGGCGCCCCGCAGAAGCCCAGCAAGGCACTGGCGGGCGGCAACGCCTGCGCGACAAGGCGAATGGTCTCGTAAATGGGTGCAAGAACGGCCTGGTCGACCTCGGGCCGCAGCCAATCCAAGGCATCAGGCTTGGCTATGGGCTCAAGGCGCGGGCCTTCGCCGGCCTCGAACGTAACGGCGCGCCCGAGCGCATGCGGAACGACCAGAATGTCGGAGAACAGGATTGCGGCGTCGAAACCGAACCGTCGAACCGGCTGCAGCGTGACCTCAGCGGCGAGGCTCGGCGTGAACACAAGATCGAGGAAGCTGCCGGTCCGGGCACGAAGCTCGCGATACTCCGGCAGGTAACGGCCGGCTTGCCGCATCAGCCAGACCGGTGGAATTCGCTGCCGCTGGCCGCGCAGCACCTCACACAATGGATTGACGCTTGCGGTCCGGCTCACACCCACTTCCCTAAACTATAACTATAAGGATTCTTAAAGTTTGTGATTTTTAGGCATTGGAGTTGCGCGCACGCGGATCTGTTGTCCCATCGGTCCACAGTCTGTCGTCCCTCTCCGCATTTCCCCAACTTAGATATTCCGAGCAACCAAACGCATGGTTTCAGCAGTAGAAACTAAGCTTTGCGGCGGATGTCGGATTGCTTCGCCAACAGGATCTCCCATGGTTTTCCCGGTCACCCAGAATGACGTCATACCGCGTCCCGCTTGTGCCGGTGTGCATGATTCGAGCCGTTGAACGACCGCAAGCCTTGCCTCCAGGATCGAGACGTGTCCTCTTCCCCAACCGCCCACAGGCTATCCCGACCCAGCAATGGCTGACCGTAATAGCTTCTTCCACCTACATCTGGTTTCGGACGCAACCGGCGAGACCTTGATTACGGTTGCCCGGGCAGCAACAGCCCAATACGAAAGCGTCTCGGCGGTCGAGCATGTCTTTCCGCTTGTGCGCACGCAGAAACAGCTTGAACGGGTCCTGGTCGAAATCGAGGCGTCGCCCGGAATCGTCCTCTACACGCTGCTTGATCCGCTGCTGACCGACCGGCTAGAGGCGAAGTGCCGCGACCTCGGGATACCTTGCCTGTCGATTCTTGGGCCAGTTCTGCAGCTGTTGCAGTCCTACCTCGGCACCGAATCGACTCACCGAATCGGCGCTCAGCACCTGCTGAATGCGGAGTACTTCAAGCGCATCGACGCGCTCAACTACACCATGCTGCACGATGACGGTCAGCATCTCGATGATCTGGAGGATGCCGAGATCGTTCTGACTGGGGTCTCGCGGACTTCGAAAACGCCGACGTCCATCTACCTCGCCAACCGCGGCGTAAAAACCGCCAATGTTCCGTTGGTAGCCGGTATGCCGGTGCCGGCTCAGCTAGAACGGCTGCGCCGCCCGCTCGTGGTCGGACTCTATGCCAGTCCGGAACGAATCGTTCAGATACGCCAGAATCGCCTGCTCAGCCTGCGAACTAACCAGAGCGATGATGCTTATGTCGACCGCCAAGCGGTAGCCGAGGAGATCGCATTCTCGCGCCGCCTGTGCGCTCGCCACAATTGGGCAACTCTCGACGTGACGCGCCGCTCGATCGAGGAGACCGCGGCGGCCGTCATGGCGTTGCTGGTGGAACGGCGTCGGCGCGCGGCATCCTGAGCATGGCCTCGTGGCTCAAGAGCGAACCACTGGTGCTCGCCTCCAAGAGCGAAATCCGGCGCCAAATCCTCGCGGCGTCGGGAATTCCGGTCGATGTTCGACCGGCGGCGGTCGACGAGCGGTCGATTGAGTCCGAGGCCCGACCTGCGTCTGCTGCCACGGTGGCGCGCCTGCTGGCCGCCGCCAAGGCCAAGGCGGTGAGCGACGGCATGCCCAGCCGCGCGGTGCTTGGCGCCGATCAGACCTTGGGGATCGACGGCCGCACTTTTGCCAAACCCCCCGACAGGGCGGCCGCGCGCGCGCAGCTGGGCCTGCTTCGCGGGCGCACGCATGAGCTTCATTCGGCCGTTGCGGTCGTCCAGGACGGCAACGTGGTGTTCGAGTTCGTCGGCTCGGCCCGGCTGACCATGCGTCCGTTCTCGGAAGCCTTTCTCGACCGCTATCTCGACACGGTCGGCGCGGCCGCAATGCAAAGCGTGGGCTGTTATCAGCTCGAAGGTTTCGGGATCCACCTGTTCGAGCGCATCGATGGCGATCACTTCACCATTCTGGGACTTCCGCTGTTGCCTCTGCTCGAGTTCCTGCGATCGCAAGGGTGGCTCGATGCGTGACGGTGAGCAGGCTCGAGCCGCTGCGGCTGTTATTTGCTTCCCCCGCGCGCGAAGTGAGCGGCGGAGAGGGAGACACCCCGTCGCGCGAGCGCGATGGGGACTGCGAGCGGGGAGGCGGAGGCAGCAGGCCGACACTTCTCAGTGCCCTCCACTTCGGCTCACATCGCTGGCGCGATGTTTGCCGACCTTTCCCACCGCTCTGCGGGGGCCGCGGCGCCCGGCTCGGCTCTGTGTGCGAAGGATTAAGCTCCGATGCTGATCCTTGGCCTGACCGGCTCGATCGGGATGGGCAAGACCGCGACTGCGCGCGCATTTGCCGAAGCCGGCGTGCCTGTACACGAGGCCGACGCGGTGGTGCACCGGCTCTACGAGGGTGAAGCGGTTTCGGCGATCGAGCGAGCATTTCCGGGCACGATCGTCAACGGCACGGTTGATCGCGCGCGGCTGTCGAAAATGGTGATCGGCGATCCGGCGGCGTTTGCTCGGCTGGAGGCTATCGTCCATCCCCTGGTGCGCGCCTCGACCGAGCGGTTTCTCGCCGAGGCGGCTGCGCGCGCGGCGCGCGTGGTGATTCTCGACATCCCGCTTCTGCTTGAGACCGGGGGCGAGAAGCGCGTCGATGCGGTCGTTCTGGTCTCGGCGCCACGAGATGTGCAGCGGGTCCGCGTGCTTGCCCGTGCGGACATGACGTCCGAGAAACTCGATGCCATTCTGGCCAAGCAGATGCCTGATTCGGAAAAGCGCCGCCGCGCACATTTCATCGTGGATACATCGCGCAGCCTGGATTCCGCCAAGGCCCAGGTTCGTGGCATCTTGCGGGCAGTGGCGGCGATTCCCGGACGACAGTCCCTTCCCAGGACGGTCGCAAGCCCCTGATGCACGCAGGGTAAGAGGCAAGGCGAGACGCGGAGCGGATGCGCGAGATTGTTCTCGATACCGAGACCACGGGACTCGACCCGTTTCAGGGGCATCGGGTCGTCGAGATCGGGTGCGTGGAGTTGCTCAACCGATTTCCCACCGGCAAGACTTTTCACTGCTATCTCAATCCCGAACGCGACATGCCGTCGGACGCCGAAGCCGTGCATGGCCTTACGCTCGAATTCCTCAGAGACAAGCCGCTGTTTGCGGACGTGGTCGAGGATTTTCTGGCATTCGTCGGCGATGCCCCGCTGGTGATTCACAATGCCGCCTTCGACCTCGCGTTCCTCAATGCCGAGCTCGAGCGGCTCGCGCGACCGGCGATCGGCCGCGACCGATTGCTCGACACGCTACTGCTTGCCCGCCGCAGGCATCCAGCGGGGCCCAATCGGCTGGATGACCTTTGCGTGCGCTACAGCATCGACAATTCACGGCGCACCAAACACGGTGCGCTGCTCGATGCTGAGATCCTGGCCGAGGTTTATCTGGAATTGATCGGCGCCCGCCAGGCCACCCTCGGCCTCGGTGACACGGCGAGCGACGCCGCCGGCGTGATCCGGCTGGTCGCGGTCCGCGTTCGCCCCGTGCCGCTCGGGCCGCGTCTGAGCGCGGCCGAGCGCGCCGCCCATGCCGCATTCGTGGCTACGCTCGGCACGCACGCAATCTGGCGCGACTATAGATCCCGAGATGAATCCGCTACCGCGGAAATGCCAGCCGCCTGAGCCCTAGCTCACCGGTGCGGATGGCGTCTGCGGCTGCGCCTGCAACTGCTCCAGGCGCTGCCGGTAGAGGCCCACGAAATCGACCGGATCGATCAGGAGCGGCGGGAAACCGCCGTTGCGGACCAGCGTCGCGATCACCTCGCGAGCGAATGGAAACAACAGCCGCGGGCACTCGATCATCATGACCGGCTGGATCGTCTCTTGCGGGACGTTTTGGATGCGGAACATGCCCGCATAGAGCACCTCGAAATGGAACAACACGCTCCCGGCGGTCTCCGCCTTGCCGTCGAGCTTGAGTTCCACCTCGTAGTCATTGCCGGCAATCGGCTTGGCGTTGACGTTGATCTGGATGTTGATCGTGGGCTGCTGCTGCCCCGGCTGTAGCGATTTGGGAGCGTTCGGGTTCTCGAACGAGACATCCTTGATGTATTGCGCCAGGACGTTGAGCTGCGGGGGCTTCTCCTGCGCCGGTCCGCCATTGGTTGGATTCGCCATCGGATGTCCTTTTCGGCCCCGCCCCGGGGCGCGGATGCATGGAAAAGTGCGGGTGTGGCTAACACAGGGCGCAACCTGCCACAAGCAACCTCGGCGCCGCCAAAATGTACCCGAACGACGGAACGCAAGGCGGTCGACGCCGTGTTGGCGTTTGCCCGCAGGATCGTTTAAGGTAGCGGCGAGTTCTACCCTGAGCTGGCCACAATGGCGCGGTGCCCTTGGACCGGCCGGGCCAGGTACCTAAATTAATGACGCCGGCGGACTAATCCCGCCGATTTGGCGCCTTGGCCGCGCGTAGACGACCGCCGAAAGCATTCGAGCCGTGTTCGACATCTACACCATCATTTTCCTTGCCTTGGCAGTGTTCATTTTCCTGCGCCTGCGCAGCGTGCTCGGTCAGCGCACCGGACGCGAGCGGCCGCCTTACGATCCGTTCTCGACCCGCGATGCGGTACGCACGCCCGCGAACGAGAAGGTGGTGCAGCTGCCGACGCGCAAAACCGACGGCGCCACCAAGCCGGTCGAAGCCGGAGAAGAGCCTGCGAACCGCTGGCAGGGCATCGCCGAGCCGGGCTCACCGGTTGCGGCCGGCCTCGATGCAGTCGCGGCGGCGGAGCCGAGCTTCGACGCCCAGACATTCCTGGCCGGCGGCCGCGCAGCCTACGAGATGGTCGTTAGCGCTTTCGCGGAGGGCGACCGACGCACGCTCAAGAACCTGCTGTCCAAGGAGGTGTACGAGGGGTTCGAGGCCGCCATCCGCGAACGCGAGTCGCGCGGGGAAACCGCCGAAAGCCGCTTCGTGTCCATCGACAAGACCGAAGTCACGCATGCCGAGTTGCGCGGCAAGACCGCACAGATCACGGTGCGGTTCGTCTCGCAGCTGATCTCGGTCACGCGCGACCGCTCCGGTAGCGTGATCGATGGGTCCCCTGAAAAGGTGACCGAGGTCACCGACGTGTGGACATTCGCCCGCGACGTGTCGTCGCGCGATCCCAACTGGAAGCTCGTCGCCACCGAAGCCGGCAACTGACCACAACCGAAACGCAATGGTTGCGGACCGCCGCTTCATACCCCGCATGATGGCGGCAGTGCTGCTTGGCGGCGGTCTGGGCGCTGCGCCGGCGTCCGCCGCCGCCACGACCGATGCGTTCGAATCCGGCAGCGCAGCCGCGGCCATCCCGGACGCCCAATTCGAGCCGCTCCGCTGGAGTGAGCTACGCGGTTGGGCTGACGACGATCACGCCGTGTCCTTCGACGCGTTTCGGGCGAGCTGCAGCGCGATCGCGGGCCGCAAGAAGCCGACGCGCGAGAGACGCGCCATCGAAGTCGCGCTCGCCGGCGTCTGTCGAGAAGCGCTGGCGCTTGGGCCGGCGAAAGGCGCGCAAGCCCGGGAATTCTTCGAGACCCGGTTCCGTCCGTTTCAAGTCGCGCGTCTCGGCGAAACGGAGGGGTTCCTGACCGGCTACTACGAGCCGATCGTCGAAGGGTCGCGATTGCCCACCCAGGAGTTCAAGGTGCCGATGTACCGGCGGCCCGAGGATATGATCGTCCCCGGGAGGCATCGGCCGGGCGCGAGTCGGGTCTTGTCCAATCGCGGCCCGGTGTGGCGTCGCGCCGGAAAGCAGCGCGTGCCGTACTATGACCGCGCCGAGATCGAAAACGGCGTGCTCGATGGGAAAGGTCTCGAAATCTGCTGGCTGAAGGATCCGATCGATGCCTTCTTCATCCAGATTCAAGGCTCGGCGCGCATTCGCCTCGAGGACGGCACGATGTTGCGCCTCAATTATGCGGCCCATAACGGCCAGCCCTACACGCCGGTCGGTGCCGTCCTGATCCAGGAGGGCGAGATCGAGCGGGCCGACATGTCGATGGATCGCATCCGACAATGGATGCAGGCCAATCCCGACAAGGCCAAGGAGCTGCGGCAGAAGAACCGGTCGTTCATCTTCTTCCGGGTCGCGGAGCTCGCCGACCACCAGGAGGCGGTCGGCGCCCAGGGGATCCCGCTCACGGCCGGGCGCTCGATCGCGGTGGACCGCAGGCTGCACGCCTACGGCACGCCACTGTGGATCGATGCCGAGCTGCCGCTGCGGGATGAGCGCAGCGGCGAGGCTTTCCGACGGCTGATGATTGCCCAGGACACCGGCTCCGCCATTGTCGGTCCGGCCCGCGGCGATCTCTACTTCGGCGCCGGCGCCGACGCTGGCCGTGTCGCCGGTCGCATCAAGCATCCGGCGCGCGTTGTGATGCTGGTGCCGCGCGGCCTCGATGTCGCCGGCATCCCTGGCCCCGTTCCGATGCCGCCGGCGAGGCCGAAACCGTGAGCACGGAAACGCAGCGGCCGCTGGCGCGCCGGCGGCGGCAGCTCACGGCGGACGAGCGCGCCTTATGGACCACGGTGACTCGTTCGGTCGCGCCGCTGCGATCGATCAAAAGCGCCGAACCGGATGCGGAGGATCGAGTGATTCCCGCAGGCGCGCCGCCACCCGCGCCCGCGGTTTCGCCGCGCTCGAAAGCGCCCACGCGCCCCGCGCAGTCCACGCAAGCCCCGCTCGCCCCGCTCGGGCGGCGCCTGCGGCAGCGCGTTGCCCGCGGCAGCGAACCCCTCGACGCGCGCATCGATCTCCACGGCCTCACCCAAGAGGCCGCGCACCACGCGCTACGCCGGTTCCTGCGCCGCGCGCAGGCCGACGGGGCGAAGCTGATCCTGGTCATCACCGGCAAGGGTGCGCGCACTCAAGCATTCGGCGAGGATCGCGGTGTGCTGCGGCGGTTGGTGCCGCAGTGGCTGCGGCTGCCGGAGTTCCGCTCGATCGTCGTCGGCTTCGAGCCGGCGCATGCCAGCCATGGCGGGGAGGGGGCGCTCTACGTTCGGATTCGGCGGGCGCGCGGCACATTCAAGAAGTGAACCGGGATCCGAGGGTTCGGGAGATTTCGCAAGGCGCAAAGTTCGTCGAGTGAGGCTCAACATCAACGCAACGCTGCGTGATGGTTCGCCCGTCACAAGATAAACCGGCTCAGGTCCGCGTTCTTGGCCAGGTCGCCGATATGCACGCGCACATAGGCCGCGTCGATGGTGAGCGTTTCACCGGCACGGTCGGGGGCGGCGAACGATATTTCATCCAGGACCCGCTCCATCACGGTCTGCAGGCGGCGCGCGCCGATGTTCTCCACGTTGCCGTTGACCTCGACGGCAACGTCCGCGATGGCCTCGATGGCATCGGACGAGAACGTCAGCGTGATGCCTTCCGTCGCCATCAGGGCGATCGTCTGCTTGATCAGCGAGACCTCGGTCTCGTTCAAGATGCGAATGAAGTCGCCGCGCGTGAGCGGCTTGAGCTCGACCCGGATCGGCAACCGCCCCTGTAGCTCCGGCAGCAGATCCGAGGGCTTCGAGACATGGAAGGCGCCCGAGGCAATGAACAGGATGTGATCGGTCTTGACCGGCCCGTGCTTGGTCGAGACGGTCGTGCCTTCGATCAGCGGCAACAAG
>Ga0209382_10000456_pt1 | contig 67446 bp, 60 predicted proteins | sample SoiMetdeltSBSDD5_FD_187599 | JGI IMG/M metagenome (GOLD analysis project Ga0209382, IMG submission 187599) | Bulk soil microbial communities from a Populus tree surrounding site in Tennessee, USA - Soil MetaG P. deltoides SBSDD5 (SPAdes) (version 2) | ecosystem: Environmental > Terrestrial >...
CCCGCTGGTGCGTCGGATCGAGCGCCGCGGCGGTGAGATTTCGCCCGACTGATCTAGATCAAAATCGCCCATCCTTTCCGGTGGTAAACTTTGAATGCTCAATCTGAGCGCATTCCTCCCTTCCTTGGGCCCGCCGGCATCCCCAAGCCCCGCCGGCGGGCCGTTTTCAGACGGCTTGCGAATTCGGGACATCAGGCGCGGTTGCGTGAGTTCGGGACTAGCAGCCATGGATGAGTATCCAAACTACGCTGCGCTAAGCGCCAACGAGCGCGAAGGGGTCGATTACAGAATCTGTGCGACGTTTCGCAATTCGCCTGTTGCGATTATCGCGCCTCACGGCGGGCGCATCGAAAGGCGCACTTCCGACATCGCCGCGGCGATAGCCGGAGATTCATATGCGCTGTATTGTTTCGAAGGCACCAAGCCGAGCGGAAATTCGAGGCTGCACATTACTTCGGTCAACTTCGACGAGCCCAGGTGTCTGGATTTGATCGCCACCTGTGATGTTGTCGTTGCGGCGCACGGGCTTCTCCGGGATAGCGAAGTAATCGACATTGGTGGACGAAACATCGACCTTGAGGCCGCCATCTGTCAAAGCCTGAAGGATGCAGGATTTGCGGCTGAGATCGTGACTACCGGCCCCCATGGCGGCACAGAGGAGCGCAATATCTGCAACAGGGGGCGTTCCAAACAGGGCGTCCAACTGGAGATACCCAGTCGCTTGAGGGACGAACTATCTCAAGCAAGACTCGTTACCTTCGCCGACGCCGTCCGCCAAGCGATCATTGGCTCGAAGGGTAATACCTTGAGCAACTGAGCCCCACAGTTTGAACGCTCGGGGCCATCGCGCACAGCGCCCGTCGCCGCGATCTGAGCCGCCGCATGGACGCAGCATAGCGGTGATTCCACGGTCCTTGCGGGGCCACGCGGCGATGTAAAGCAGCTCGTTCTCGGCCGAAGGAGAACCAGCATGAGCCACTTTCAGCTTCCCGATGGCACGAGGCTATGGGCCCGGGATTTCAAGGACGAGAAGATCGCGATCCACCTAGGTAACGAGATCGAACTCGAGCAGTGGGGCTCGACCGACGCATTTGGTAAAACCCCCAAGATCACTTTGGACAAACAAGGAGTGGTCGAGCTTCGGCTGATCGACCGGCCAAGCAGCGACAAGCCGTTTGAAATCAGCAAGCGCAGATTTAGCCTCACGGCGGCGGGGAGGCCGTGATCGGGAAGGTCGTGACCCACAGCTATAAAAAAGACTCCTCCACTAGAGCCCGGAACGGTCAGCCTGCTTCCGCATCAGCGAGCAGCGCGAAGCGTAGCGGGCTTTCAGTAAAGCCCGATCAGCTTCGCCCCGGCGATCACCAACACCAAACCGAGCCCCTTCAAGATCATCGGCGAAGCGAACCGGATTCCGAAGGCGGTCCCGACGACGGCGCCTAGGAACACGGCGGCAGCGTACAGCGGCAGATCAGGCGGCAGCGCCTTCACGATGGCGACGTTGCCGAGTAACCCCGCAATCGAGTTGCAGAGGATGAACACTGCCGCCACGCCAGAAGCTGGCCTAGTCGCGGACCATCCGAGAAACAGCAGGAGCGGAGAGAGGAATATCCCGCCACCGGTCCCGGTGAGGCCGGACAGAAATCCGATTGCGGCACCTCCTATCACGCCGGCCCATATCGGCGGGTCGCGCGGCTCGCGATTGGTGCCAAGCTCTGTGGGCCAGAGAAGCCGTGCCGCCCCGACGAACAGCACAATGCCGACCAAAGGGCGGTAGTAAACGCCGGGAAGCTGGATTGCACCGCCGACGAAAGCGAATGGCACCGCGCCAATCAGGAACGGCCACAGCGCGCGCCAACGGAAGAGGCCCGCTCTGATGTAACGGTAGGACGTGAAGCTCGCGACCAGGATATTGAGCGCCAGCGCCGTGGGCCGCATGACGGCGGGTGCGAGGCCGAACAGCGCCATCAGCGCAATGTAGGCCGATGCCCCGGCATGACCCACTGACGTGTAGAGAACCGCGCTTAGGAACATGCACGCGGCCAGCAGCAACTCCGACGATTCGGGCATGGCACCGACTGGGCGCGTGTGGAATCAGTCGCCCCGGGGGAAAAGTCCCCGGAGGCGCCCCAGTTAGGCCAGCGGCACCCGAAGCTTTCAATATAACGGAAGATAGAGGAATGCTGCCGCCGCCGGGCGCCTCCCGCGCGGGGCTGTTGGGAAGCAGGCATCGTTGGCGACAATCTGTCGCTTGCGTACCAGCCTCCGCACGTCTGTTTTACGGCTGTCGTCTACCTTCTTCTTCAGGATCGCGCTCGGCGCCCTATCGCCAGCATTGTGACGGCGAGGCAAAGCTATGCCGTTCCCTCGAAAAGAGGGTGATCAGAGATACAATTCCATTCTTTCGAGCCTCAACCGATTGCGAGAGAATTTGCTTGTACTGATCGAGTCCGATGTTTGGCATCGACGGGGTGCCCGCCAGATCGCCAGCCCCCGCGCCATGGGGCCTCCGCTTAAGCTTCTCCGCCTTTGGCGAGCGCCGCGAGCGGGTCGGGATCGTAACGCGACACGCCGACAACCGGCATTCGACGCACAAGCTTCTGCGCCGCATGGTCGCGCTCGAGGCCATCCTCGGACACCACGCACGGCGGTTCCTGCCATGGCTTGAGCCTTAGCGCATCGCCCTGCACGCATGCGCGCAATACGCGGCAAACTCTGCAACGTCCGCCCATGACCTGTCTGCCAGCATCCCGTCCAGCTGTTCCGCCGGGCAGGATCCCGCCGTGCAATCTCCGCCGCAGCACAACGTGTGAACTGCTTCACCGGTGGGACGAGCGACTGTAGGTAGAATAAGGGAAGAAGCGGCATCGGCAGGAACGCCACCGCACTTTCCATCTATAAGGAGAGAATCATGGCTATCGAGTTACGGACTCTTCCGCGATTCACGTTTCCCCCCCGAACCGGCGGTCCCCAAACCCAGTCGCTAACCGTCGGTTTCTTTACACTCCCGCGGAGTGCAGTGGCCGCGATAAATGGTTTCAGTATTGGCTACACGAACAGCGACCATCATTTGCTTCGAGAAGAGATCGATGTTTCTACGACGATACTCAATGGCACCCAAGGCCCCGAGGTTAATGTAAGAGTCAATTTCTCCCTGCGGGATAGCTCCGGGAATTTCGACGACCCGTACAGTGGTTTTGTGGATGTGGTGCTGATTGTGGATCACCCCTAAGGCATCGTTTTTAGGCCTAGGGTAGAGCGCGGCATGGACGCTGGTTGGCCGATAGGTTGTCGGCCTCTGCCAAAGATTTGCGCGCGCGTGCCATTTGGACCAAGGCAACGAAATTACCAAGCGGTTCATGCAGCATTCATTGGGAGCGTGCGATACGTTCTGGCACGACGGCCGGGCGGAGCGCCCGCGTCGGCTTCTCCTAAACTAGCGCGCTTTGGCGCAAACACCGAAAGGTAGCCCCATGAAAATCAGTCGCATTGCTCTGCTCGCCGGGCTCGGCATGATCGCGATGGCCGTGCCGGCGGCCGCAGCTCCGGTGGCCACGGACGGCACCGACGTCCGCGCCGCCAAGCCCGCCTACATGCAGCTCGCTCAGATGAACGCCACCCGCGCGGCCAGTGAGGCCCGTGGCGGCGACTTCAAGAAGGCGAAGAAGGCGAAGAAGAAGGGCAAGAAGAAGAAGTAAGTCGCTTGCCCAAGGCATGAGCGGCGACCTGTTGTCGCCGCCCATGTCGCCGCGTAGGGCCATCTTGCGTCGCGAAGCGCACCGCCGTCGCTGCATGGCTGCTTCGCGAGTTCGGTCTCGCTCTGGAATGCCCTTGGGTCGTGTCGCCGTGTAGGTTTTGGCGCCATTGAAGTAGTTCTTGTCCGCATCGATCATCGCCAGCAAATATTGCGAGCCGATGCCGGTGAGCCGCATGGTCGTGCCTGGCGTGATGCCAGTGACCCCCGTAGAAGAAGTTCTGCGCGCCTCCATTGTCCGGTAGCCGGTGAGCGGGAACGGCTTGCCGCCCGCTCGCGTGTCCGATGGGATTGGCGCCTCGAACTCGTACCCCGGTCGCAAAGTCCGCCGCCGTTTTTTCCGGCTCATGTCCGCGTGGGTGCGTTTTCGCTGGAGATGCCGCTTTTCTTTGAGGCGCGTTGCCGGTAGCCTTGCCTTACGGAGCATGGCGGGCGCCAGCGCCGTTGCTCTGGCACGCGCTGGTCGCTTGCGTTCAATGTCGGGAGGCAGCAATGGCAGATCTCAATCGCGGTTATCCGGCCACCGCCGATGTCGCGGCCGACCGCACGGCGATCGACGTGGGCCTGCGAGCCCACATGGTCCGCGTCTACAACTACATGGCCCTTGGAGTGGCGCTGACCGGCCTAGTCGCCTGGCTTACGGCGCAGATGGTCGGACCGGCGCTGCTGAACAGCCCCCTGATATGGGTGTTCATGCTGGCTCCACTGGCGCTGGTCTTCTTCATCAGCTTCCGCATCAACAGCTTGTCAGCGGGCGCCGCGCTGACGCTGTTCTTCGTCTATGCGGCCTCGCTTGGCCTGTCATTGGCGACCATATTCTTCGTTTACACCAATGCTTCGATCACGCGTGTGTTCTTCATCGCGGCAGCAGCCTTCGGCGCGCTCAGCATCTGGGGCTACACCACCCGGCGCAGCCTCTCCGGCCTCGGCTCTTTCCTGTTGATGGGGCTGATCGGCGTCATCATCGCGAGCTTGGTGAATATCTTTCTCAGGTCGAGCGGACTCGACTGGATCATCTCGGTGATCGGCGTCATCGTGTTCGCGGGCCTGACGGCGTGGGATACCCAGAAAATCAAGGAAATGTACGACCCGACGGACGACGGCACGGTCGCCGGCCGCAAGGCCGTCATGGGCGCGCTGTCGCTCTATCTGGATTTTATCAATCTGTTCATGCTGCTTCTGCGACTGTTCGGCGGTCGGCGTTGACGCGTTTGTCGCTCGGTGCCGGCATTTCATCGGCCCTCGACGGCGAGTCGAGTTCGTGACTCAGATTTTGACTCAAGGACGAGTCTCCGCCAGCGTGCGGAGGTGGCTCCGTCGAGGCCAAGAACGAAAAGGCCGCGCTCGCGCGCACCCTGAACGAGATTGAGCTCCCGGCGCAGTCGCGGTTCCGGACCAGCGGCCGGCGCAAGGCGTAAGTCGCCCCGCGGGCGGCGCCTGTGCGCAGAAAAAACGCCCCCGCCGGCGGGGTCATCGTGGCAGGGGCGGCGCGGCGACAGAGCCGCCAGTGCCGAAGGCCAGCGTGCGCTACAAGCAACGGTTCGGGAGGGGAGGAGGCAACCCAAAGGCCGCTGCTGTGCGAAGGTTCGAGGCTCCGCAGTCACGAGGCGCTTCTGCGTGGACTGTCCCGACGCGATGGCAAATAAGCCAAGGGCTGCGGCACATTTCAATCTATCGGAAGATAGAGAGCGCCCGAGAGGCGCAAGGCGCAAGTGAACGCGCAGGCAGAACAACTCACGTCAGAACTTATCGAGGACTATGCAACCGGTGATGCCGAAATGCACCGGGCCACTCGCCACCTCTTTGACGAGTACCGAAGCTTTTCATGGGCGGCGACACGTCCATACCAGCCGGTCACAGACGAGTGCTTCCGCGCCCATCTCATCTTGCTTTCTATGAAAGATCAGGAACGGGACACCCGCGACGCAATCGTTACGCTGCAGCCGATTTGTGAAAAAGCGAGATCAGCAGGCGTAAAGACCTACCCCGTCCTTGCCGAGACCGCAGAGCTATCCGGGGACGTAGACAAGTATGGCATGGGCTCGACCCGTAACCCTCTACGGCGTGCCACCCCCAAATCCGTGACTTGACGACCGGAGAAACACTATGTTCGAGCGACGGTGAGGGCGCCGCGGACGCGGGTCCGGCAATCGGGACGGACATCTGGATGCCAAACAAGACCCCGGACGACCTGTTGCAGGCCAACGCGCGATGGTCGCAGGAACGGGTCGCGGCCGATGCCCGCTACTTCGACCGCCTGGTTGCCTTGCAGGCGCCCGAGTACCTTTGGATCGGTTGTTCCGACAGCCGTGTGCCGGCCAATGTCATCGCCGGACTGGAGCCCGGCGAGGTCTTCGTACATCGGAACATCGCCAACCTGGTCTATCCGGCGGACCTCAACTGCATGACCGTTCTGCAGTACGCGGTCGAGACCCTGCGGGTCAAACACGTCATCGTGTGCGGACACTACGGCTGCGGCGGCATCCGGGCGGTGCTCGATGGCTCCCGGCATGGGCTGGTGGAACACTGGCTCGCCCCGGTCCGCGACCTCTACCTGACGCATCATGAGGAACTCGCCCGGCTGCCAAGTGATGAAGCGCGCGCCGATCGCGTCTGCGAGCTCAATGTCGGGGCACAGGTGCAGTCGCTGTGTCATTCACCGATCGTGCGCAACGCGTGGGAACGCAGGCAAGAGCTCAGGGTCCACGGCTGGATCTATCGTCTGACCGATGGCAGGCTGCACGACCTCGAATGCGCGCCGGGGAGCGGCATCACGTAGTCGTTGGGGTGCTGTTGTTGTTTCGTGATCGCCAATCGCTCAACACTGAGCGGCCAGCAGCGGCACCGGCGTTCCAAGTCTTTCGCGAGGCGGCTTCGCGCGCTCAGTTCGGCGCCTCGTGATCGCGCAGATGCGAGATCACCTCGGCTACCGGCACGACGTCGGCGTACTTGATCGCCATGTCGTAGAGATTGGCGAAATGCGGACTCTCGTGCTTGTCGGCGACGCACTCCTCCGGGACCACCGTACGGTAGCTGTGCGAGAGGCTGTCGACGACGGTGGCGCGCACGCAGCCCGACGTGGACCCGCCGGTGACGATCAGCGTGTCGCAGCGATGGAAGGTCAAGAGCGAGACCAGGTTGGTCTCATGGAAGGCCGAGGCCATGCGCTTGTTGATGATGATGTCGCGTTTCTGATCGATGACGAGACGATCGTCGAACTCCGCGCGTCGGGACCCGACCTTGATGTTCTGCAGCGAGTCCGGCGTGTTGGAGCGGGTCCCCCAGACGCCGCAGTCTTCGCCCGAATCCATGTAGGCGACATAGGTCCACACCACCGGCAGACCCTTCGCCCGTGCCAGCTCGGCCAGCTGATTGACATAGGCGAGTTGCTTGGGGTCTGTCTCGTAGGCGGTCGCGAACTCGCCGACCGCCGTATAGGCCTTCTGCAGGTCGATATTGACGAGCGCCGGCTTGCGCCCGAAGCCGAAGCGCGCGCGCGTAGGCTTTGCTTTGATCTCCTCGAACAGCTGCCGCGCCGTCTTGTTGGAGAGCTCCATGACCAAAGTCACCTTCGTTGCCGGACCGAAAGGCAGTCTACCATGACGCTGCGCTTTCCGGGGCGGGATGGTTATTCTTAAAGTATGGGCGAGTTTGCGACCTCGCCCGTCGAGACGCTCGGCCACCGATCTCCGGCAAGCCCGCGAGACCGGTGCCCTCGCTCCCCAGGGTGAGGTCGCAGATAATCTCGGCCCTCATCCTTAAGGAGCCGCGCGGAACGCGCGGCGCCTCGAAGGATGTTCGTGCGGTGGCGCTGGCCTGACAGGAACGACGACATGCCTGTAGAAGATCCCGGGCTCTACGACTACCTGCCGTACTACGACAGGCCCAAGATCGAGTGGCCGAACGGCGCGCGGCTGGCGTTCTGGTGTGCGCCGAACATCGAGCATTACGAGCTCGACCCGCCGCCCAACCCGTCGCGCACGCCGTGGCCGCGCCCTGTGCCCGATGTGCTGCACTATGCCTCGCGCGACTACGGCAATCGCGCCGGCATCTGGCGGATGATGGCGGCGATGGATCGCTACGGCGTGCGCGGCAGCATCTCGCTCAATGTCGCGGTCTGTGATCATTTCCCCGACGTCGCCCGCGCCTGCAGCGAGCGCGGCTGGGAGTTCTTCTCGCACGGGGTCTACAACACCCGTTACACCTACAACATGAGCGAGGAGCAGGAACGTGCCTTCATCGAGGACGTGAAAGCGTCGATCTTCAAGTGGTCCGGCCAACAGCTTTCGGGGTGGCTGGCACCGGCGCTGACGCTGACCGAGCGCACCATGGATCTGCTCGCCGAGGCCGGCGTGACCTACACCCTCGACCTCTTCCACGACGACCAGCCGCTCCCGGTGAACGTGCGCAAGGGGCGCCTGATCAGCGTGCCGTACTCGCTGGAGATCAACGACTTCACGACCCTGTTCCAGGGCAACTGCACGCCGCGCGACTACACCGATACGATCAAGGCGCAGTTCGATCGGCTGTACATGGAAGGGGCGGAGGGCGGCCGGGTGATGTGCCTGCCGCTGCACCCGTTCCTGGTTGGGCAGCCGCACCGCATGAAGCAATTCGAGGAGGCGCTCGACTACATCACCTCTCACGACGGCGTTTGGCTCGCCACCGGGCGCGAGATCGCCACCCACTACCTGACGCATTGCTATGACGCATTCGTGGCCGCGATCGCCGCGCACAAGAAGGCCTGAAGCCATGCCCTTGCCATCGACGTACTTCGAGTATCCGTTTCGGCGACCGGGCATGGACCACGCGCGCTATGCCTATTCGAACCTGTTCGAGCGCAAGCCGGTGCGGTGGCCCAGAGGCGCGCCCGTTGCGCTATGGATCGTCCCCACGCTCGAGTTCTTTCCGCTCGACATGGCACCCAAGGGGGTGAAGCCGCCGGGCGGCCTCGACCGTCCCTACCCGGACTTTTGGAACTACACGCTGCGCGACTACGGCAACCGCGTCGGCGCCGCCCGCATATTTCGCGCGCTCGAAGCGCGGGGTCTCAAGGCCTCCGTCGCCATGTCGTCGCGGCTCGCCGAGCGTTATCCGCACTTGCTGCAGGAGGCCAATCGCCTCGATTTCGAGATCGTCGGCCATGGCATCGACATGCAGCATGTCCACACGAGCGGCATCGCGGCGGAGACCGAGCGCGACTGGGTGCGCCAGTCGTTCCACACGCTGCGCCGGCTATCCGGGCAGGAGGTCAAAGGCTGGTACTCGCCGGCCTATTCGGAAAGCCACGACACCCTCGATCTGGTCGCGGCGGAAGGCTGCGAGTATGTCTGCGACTGGGTCAATGACGACATGCCCTACCGCCTCGAGACCAAAGCCGGTCCCATCCATGCCATGCCGCACGCCTACGAGATCAGCGACCTGCAGCTCTTTCATTTCTACAAGTACAAGCCGGCGCAGTTCGTCGAGCAGGTGATGGATCATTTCGAGCTGCTCTACCGCGAGGCCGCTACCAGCGGCGGACGTATCGTCGCGCTCTCGCTGCGGCCGTGGATCAGCGGCGTGCCGCACCGCATTGCCGCCGTCGAACAGGTGCTCGAAGCCATGCTCCGCCGCGGGGGCGTGTGGTCCGCGAGCGGGCGCGAGATCCTGGCGGCCTGGAAGGCGCAGCAGTAGAGGCATCGCCCCTCATATGAGCCACGGCCCCGCAGGTCGGGGTACATGGTTCCCGGCGCACGCTTCGCTCGGCCGGGATGACGGGATGTGGCTCAATTTGGTACCTATGCGTTTTCGCAAGGGGTGACGGCGCCTATTCTGATGACGCGGCACGCGACGGCGAGACGCCCTCAAACGCCGAGATATGAGCGCCTGAGGGCGGGATTGTCGGCAAGCTCGGCCGCCGTGCCGGCGAGCGCGATCACGCCGTGCTCGAGCACATAGGCGCGGTGCGCGATCGCCAGCGATTGCACGACGTTCTGCTCCACCAAGAGGATCGCCAAGCCGTCACGACTGATGCGCTCGATCAGCGAGAACATGGCCTCGACGAGCAGCGGCGACAGCCCGAGCGACGGCTCGTCGAGGATGAGCAGCTTCGGCTCCGACATCAGGCCGCGGCCGATCGCGAGCATCTGCTGCTCGCCGCCTGAAAGCGAGCCGGCGAGTTGCGCAGAGCGTTCGCCCAGGCGCGGAAAGATCTCCGTCACGCGCTTAAGATTGACGGCGCGCCGCTCGCGGCCGCGCCGGACGCCGCCGAGCTCCAGATTCTCCCGCACCGTCAGGTTGGGAAAGATGCGCCGACCCTCCGGCACCTGGATGAGGCCGAGCTCGACCACGCGCACCGGGCTGGCAGCGGCGATCTCCTCGCCGTCGAACCGCACGCTGCCGGCAGTCGGTGGAATGATTCCCGACAGCACGTTGTTGAGGGTCGACTTGCCGGCGCCGTTGCTGCCGAGCAATGCCACGATCTCGCCCGCCGCCACGTCGAGAGCGACACCCCGGAGGATCTCAATGGCGCCGTAGCCGGCGCACACGTTGCGCACCTCAAGCACGCGCGCCCCCGTGCGTGAGACGGGCAGCGGCGCCGTGGCCCAGATAGGCCTCGATGACGGCGGGATCGGCGGCGGTCGCGGCCGGCGAACCGTCGGCGATGATGCGGCCGTTGTTGAGCACGTATACGCGGCGGGCGAGACTGACGACCGCCTGCATCACGTGCTCGATCAGCAAGATCGCCACGCCGGTCGCATGGATCGCGCGCACCATGCCGACGATCTCTTCGACCTCGACCGGGTTGAGCCCGGCCATGACTTCGTCGAGCAGCAACAGTTTTGGTCGCGTCGCCAGCGCGCGCGCAAGTTCGAGGCGCTTTGATCCGGCGAGCGTCAGTGCGTCGGCGCGCAGATCGAGCTGCCGGCCCAAGCCGAGCCGGCGCGCCACATCCTCTGCCCGGGCGGCGGCTTCGCGCCGATGCGGGGTGGTTTGATAGGCGCCGACCATCACGTTCTCAAGCACGCTCAAGCGCGCGAACGGCTGCGTGACCTGGAAGGTGCGGGCGATGCCCTGCGCGCAGATGCGATGCGGCGGCCATCCGGTCAGATTCTGTCCGAGAAACCGCACGCTGCCGTCATCCGGCTTGGCAAATCCGGCGATGCAGGCAAATAGCGTCGTCTTGCCGGCCCCGTTCGGTCCGATCAGCGCAACGATCTCATCGGCCGCAACGTCGAGCGATGCCCGATCAACGGCCGCAAGGCCGCCGAAGGATTTCGACAGGTCGCGGACCTCAAGCACGGCGCTCTCCGCTGTAGCGCCTCCCGAACAGGCCCATCAACCCGTCCGGGAGCCAGGCGACGATGGCGATCAGAACCGCGCCATAGACGATGATGCTCAGCGGCTGGGCATTGGTGACCCACGGCAGCATGTTGCCGAGGTCGCGGGTCACCTCCCCCACCAGGTGCAGCACGCCAGCTCCGATCAGCGGCCCCAACACGGTGCCGGCGCCGCCGATCAAGCCGACGAGCAGCATCTCCACCGACTTGTCGACGCCGAAGGCGATCCAGGGATCGATGTAGAGATATTTCTGCACGTAGACCGTGCCGCCAGCGGCGCACAGGGCGCCGGAGAGCGTGAGGCACTTCACCTTCTCTCGGAAGGTGTCGATGCCGAGCGCCTGCGCCGCATCCTCGTTCTCGCGGATGGCGGCAAGCCGCGCGCCAAAACGCGTACGCGTCAGCCGCCAGGCAACGAACGTCGCCAGCCCGCAGAGCGCCAGTGCCACATAGTAGAACCAGATCGGATCCCTGAACTGAAAATTGGCGGCGCGCGGGTCCGCCTGCACCAAAATGCCGAGGCCGCCGCGGGTGATGGGCAGCGAGTTGGCGAGGATGCGCCCGGTCTCGGCGAAGGCGAGCGTGATCAGCGCGAAGTACGAACCTTTCAGGCCGGCGCGGTAGCTCAGCGCGCCGACGAGCCAGCCCACGAAGGCGCCGGCAAGCGCGGCGAACGGCCAAGCGAGCCAGGGGTTGACCCCATAGGTCACGTGCAGGATCGCCGACACGTAGGCGCCCGTTCCGAAGAACACGACGTGGCCGAACGAGGTCTGGCCGGCAAATCCGCCGGCGATGTTCCAGGTCTGGCCGAGGTAGGCGGCAAACAAGACCAAGAAGCCGACGTTGATTGCGTAGTTCGATGTGAACGCCCACGGGTAGGCAATGAGCGCTGCCCCCCCGGCGACCGCAAAGGGCAGGCCGCCACGCGTCACCGCGCGGCTCCGAACAGGCCGGTCGGACGCAGCAGCAGGATCAGGATGAACACCAGCGGGATGCCGATCTGCCCCAGCTGCTCGCCGAGCCACAGCCCGCAAATCGATTCCACGACGCCGATGATCAGGCCGCCAAACAGGGCGCCTTTGAAGCTGCCCATGCCGCCCAGGACAACGATCGTGAAGGCGATGAGTACAAAGGCGTGGCCGGAGGTCGGCGATACGTAGAACGTCGGCATCAGCAGGCACGCAGCGGCACCAAGGCACGCAATCCCGATGCCGTACGAAATCGCCATCACGCGCTCGACGTCGATGCCGACCAGGCGCGCGCCCTGCCGCTCCCTGGCGACGGCGCGGATGGCCTTGCCGGTGTCGCTACGCGTCATGAACAGGCCGAGCAGCAGGCAGACGATCAGGGCTGCCACGAACGAGACGATTTTCGGCAGCGCCACGAACGCCGGCCCGAGCGAGATCATATGCCCCGCATAGGGGACGTCGATCGTCTGCGTATCGCCGGTAAAGAAGAACAGCGACGCGTTATCGATGATGATCGACAGGCCGAGCGTGATCAGCAGGGTGTTCTCGTCCTTGCCGTGGCTGAAATGCCCGATCAGCGCGCGATACAGCAGGTATCCGGCCGCAAACGCGCCCGCCGTGACGACAGGGAGCGCGATGTATGGATCGAGCCCGAGCGGCTTGCGCCACAGGAAGAACACGGCATACATCGCCAGCATCAGCAGGCTGCCGTGGGCGAAATTGATGATGTGCAGGACGCCGTAGATCAATGTCAGCCCCACGGCCACAAGCACGTAGATGCCGCCGGCCATCAGGCCGTTGATCAATCCGGCAAAAAGGATCTCAGGGGTCAGCATGCACGGCTGCGGCGCGCCGCATAGCGAATAGTGAATAGCGAATAGCGAATAGTGAGTGGCGAATGGCGAATAGTCAGCAAATGGGGGTCGGCCAGTAGCAGCCCTTGGTCCACAATTCGCTATTCACTATTCGCTACTCACTGATATTCGCCACTCGCTCAGTTGTACTTCGGTTTCGGGAACACCGCCGAGGCCGAGGCGAATTCCGCCGGGTGGACGACCTGGATGTCGCCCTTCTGCACCTGCAGGCCCGCCGCTCTGCCGCCCTCGTTCTGGCCGTTGACGAACCTCGTCGGCCCATAGGGCACGATGTCGGTCGACCATGTGGAGGTGGTGAGCGCCTCGGTCAGCTTGTCCTTGTCGGCGGCCTTGGCGCGTTCCAGGGCGTCGGCCAGCAGCATCACGGAGTTGTAGGTCAGGTACACCTCGAAGGTGAACAGCGCGCCGCCGGCTTCCACGCGCTTCTTCAGCTCCTGCGCCTTGCTGCTGCGGGGATTGAACCAGTGATTATAGTCCATCATGTTTTCGGCCACGTCGGGCAGGTCCTTGACGAGCTTGTAGTTGAAGCCGCCGCCGAGCACCGAGAACATGCCGGCCAGGTTGACCTTCTGCTGATGCAGCGTGCGCGCCAAGAGCGTGTACTCGTTGACGTAGTTGGACATGATCAGGATGTCGGGCTGCGCCGCCCGGACGCGCAGCACGACGTTGTCCATGTTGCGCGTCGGGTTGTCGTGCGGGATCAGGTCTTTGACCTCGATGCCGATGCTCGGCAGCTTGCCGGCGAGGAGCTTGGCCGTGCCGGTGCCGAACTCGCCGCTCTCATGCACGAGCAGCGCACTCTTGGCCGGCGCCCCGGCCTTCTTGTTGATTTCCCCGAGCGCGACGATGGCGTCGTCGACGCAACGGCCGAAGCCGGGCTTCAGGCGAAAGACGTTCTTCAGCCCGCGATTGACGATCAGATCGGACGCCCCGACGTCGATGATGAAGGGCGTGTTGTACTTGGCCGCGGCCTGGCTGGCGGCGATCCCGACCGGGCTCTGGAAGCAGCCGATATAGGCCGCAACGCCGGCGTCGTTCATCTTTTCGACTTCGCTTACGCCGACCTCGACCTTCGACTGGCTGTCGCCGAGAACCGCCTCCAGCCTGGCGCCGTCCATGCTCTTGATGCCGCCGGCCTTGTTGACATCGTCGAGCGCCATCGCGGCGCCGATGCGCGACTGCTGCCCGCTATAGGCGACGAAACCCGTGACCGGATGGATGAGGCCAACCTTGACCACCTTCGCCTGCGCGCGCAGGACGCCGGGAAAGCCCAACGTGCTTGCCGCCAGGCCGCCCGCGATGAAGCGGCGACGCGTAGGCCTGTGCCGGCGCACTTTCGTCAGTGTCATGGCGCTCTCCCGTGCAGCATGGCGGCCGACCCAGTGCAGGCTCGGCAACTCGATTGCGGACGAAGCTACAGCCTCGCAACAGGCGCCACAATGGGCGCAGTCCATGCCGATATCGCCCACGCCCGTGGCGCCCGCGGAAGCGGAGCAAGCGGGTGCAATCATTTTGCAACGCTCTGCGGCCTCTCCTATCATGGAGCCGCAAACTCCGAAGGAGCTCCGTCATGCATGCACCGGCCAGGCTTCGCGAGCTGCTGTCCGCCGACGGCATGCTGGTCGCGCCCGGGGCGTACGACTGCATTACCGCCAAGACCATCGCGCACGCCGGCTTCGACGCCGTCTACATGACCGGCGCTGGCACCGCGGCGACCCTCGGCTATCCCGACTACGGGCTCGTCACGATGTCCGAAATGGCGGACAACGCCGGCCGGCTGGCATCGGCCGTCGACGTACCGGTGATCGCCGACGCCGACACCGGCTACGGCAACGAGCTCAACACCACGCGCACCGTGCGCGAATACGAACGCCGCGGCGTCGCCGGCCTGCACATCGAGGATCAGGGTTTCCCGAAGAAATGCGGACACCTCGACAACAAGGTGATCATTCCTTTGGAGGAGTACCTGGCCAAGATCCGCGCTGCCGCCGCGGCCCGCCGGAACCCGGACTTTGTCATCATCGCGCGTACGGACGCCCGCGCGGTCTTGGGCTTCGAGGAGGCGATCCGGCGCGCCAACGCCGCTCTCGACGCCGGGGCCGACGTTGCCTTCGTCGAGGCCCCGCAAACGACGGACGAGATCGTAGCCGTGCCGCGGCTCGTCGACGGCCCGTGCCTGCTCAACGTCGTTTGGGGCGGCAAGACCCCTGACATCGCGTTCGATGATGCGCAGCGCGCCGGCTACAAGCTCGCCGTCGTGCCTGGCATGCTGTTCAAGGCCGTCATCGGCGCCTGCGATGGGGTGTTGAAAGAATTGAAATCGCAACGCCGGCATCCGCGGCTGGACACCGCGATGACGGTGCGCGAAGCCTTTCGCCGCGTCGGCGCCGACGAGTGGGACGCGGTGAGCGAGCAGTTTCGCGCCGGCGCGCCTGCCGTACCGCGGTCCGAGGCTGCCGAATAGCGCGGACTAGGGCGATGCGCGGACCGCAGACGCTTTTCGACAAGATCTGGTCCTCGCATGCGATACAGGAGCGCCCCGATGGCGCAACGCTGCTGCACATCGACCGCCATCTCGTTCATGACGGCTCGAGCAACGCCTTCCGCATGCTGGCCCAGCGAAACCTGCCCGTGCGCCGCCCCGATCGCACGTTTGCCACACCCGACCACTACGTGGCGACGTCGGGTCGAGGCCTCGCGGCGATCAGCGAGCCGAACCGCCGCGCGATGGTCGAGGACCTCGAGACGCATACGCGCTCGAGCGGGGTGACGCTGTTCGGCCTCGACGATCGCCGGCACGGTATCGTGCATGTCGTCGGCCCCGAGCAGGGCCTGAGCCAGCCCGGAATGATCATCGTGTGCGGCGACAGCCACACGTCGACGCACGGGGCGGTGGGCGCGCTCGCCTTTGGGGTCGGCGCATCGCAGGTAACCCACGTGCTGGCAACGCAGGCACTGTGGCAGCGCAAGCCGAAGAATATGCGGGTGACCGTCGACGGCACGCTGGCGCCCGGGGTGCATGCCAAGGATGTCATCCTGGCCATCATCGCGAAGATCGGTGCAGGCGGCGGCACCGGTCACGTGATCGAGTATGCGGGCTCGACCATCCGCGCTCTGAGCATCGAAGGGCGCTTGACGTTGTGCAACATGTCGATCGAGGCCGGCGCGCGCGCCGGCCTGGTCGCGCCCGACGACGCGACCTACGCGCACCTGCATGGCCGGCCCTATGCGCCGAAAGGCGCCGATTGGGACAAGGCATTGACGAGTTGGTGCACACTGCCGTCCGACCCGGAAGCCCGCTTCGATTGCGAAGCGCATCTCGATGCGGCCGAAATCGCGCCCATGGTGACCTGGGGAACCAGTCCGGAGGCCGCGGCGCCGATCACCGGCAAGGTTCCCGATCCGGCGATGGCGCGCGATGCCGCCGGCCGCGATGCCATGCAGCGCTCCCTCGACTACATGGGGCTCACGCCCGGCACCCCGTTTTCCGAGATCCCCGTCGATCGGGTGTTCATCGGCTCCTGCACCAACAGCCGCATCGAGGACCTGCGCGAGGCGGCGAAGATCGCCGATGGCCGTCACGCGGTCGTTCCGGCCATGGTGGTGCCGGGTTCGGGCCTCGTAAAGGCTCAGGCCGAGGCGGAGGGCCTGGACGCGATCTTCACGCGCGCGGGCTTCGAATGGCGCGAGCCGGGCTGCTCCATGTGCGTCGGCGTCAACGGCGACCTGGTGGCGTCCGGGGAGCGCTGTGCCTCGACCTCCAACCGCAACTTTGTCGGGCGCCAGGGCAAAGGCGCGCGCACCCACCTCGTGAGCCCGGTGATGGCGGTGGCCGCGGCCGTTACCGGCAAGCTCACCGACGTGCGGCAGTTGATGGCGGGGCGGTGACATGGAGCCGTTCGCGCCTCTCCACGCCATCGCGGCGCCGCTGGCGATGCCCAATATCGACACCGATCAGATCATTCCGGCGCGGTTCATCTGGCGCAAGCGCAACGACGGCTGGGCGCACCTGCTCTTCAACGACCTGCGCTTCAACGACGAGGGTTCGCCCAAACCGCAATTCGTCCTCAACCGGCTGGAATTTCGCGATGCCCGCATCCTCGTAGCCGAACGCAACTTCGGCTGCGGCTCTTCGCGCGAGCATGCCGTGTGGTCGCTCTATGACTATGGCTTCAGGGCCGTCATTGCACCGAGCTTCGGCGATATCTTCCTCAACAACAGCCTCCAGAACGGACTGCTGCCGATCGTCCTTCCCGCCGCGGCTGTCGAGACCCTCATCGCCAGGCTGGAGCGGGTGCCCGGCAGCCGTATTGGCGTCAATCTCGCGGATCAGCAGGTCGCGGGACCTGACGGGGCCTCGTACGGCTTCGAGATCGACCCCTTCCGCAAGCAATGCTTGCTTGCCGGCACCGACGAGGTTGGCTTCACGATTGGCCTGCGCCCCGAAATCGAAGCATTCGAGCAGGCCTACGAGCGCAGGGTCTCGTGGCTCTAGCGATTCGAGTTGCGCGAACTCGGCGCTAGCGCCTGGACGTGCGCTTCCCGGTTCGAAGATGGCGTTCGTACTCGCCGTAGAGTTCCACGAATTCGTCCACCATCTCGTAGCAAATATGCAGCGTGCGCGTCGGAATCGTCCATCGTGCGTTCGGGCTTCCGCAGGTTCGCATTTCCATCTTGATGGGATGGGGCCAGAGGTAGCGTTCGGCCGCATAATCGGCAAAGTGCTCGAGAAAACGCAGCTCGCGGAATGACTTTGCAACCATCGCCAGCGGACCTTTGGCCTCGCCGTAGGCGACGTCGATCTGGGTCTTCGGCTGATGCGAAGCGCGCAGATGCAGCGCCATTATCCTCTCCCACGAGCGCGCCGCGGTGTCGTAGTCCCACCCGCAGCTGCGTCGGCGGTCCTCGGGTAGCTTCTTCTCGTCGGCGAGCGCTTTGAATTTGTTTGGGTCGGAGCCGACCATCAGGCAAACGACGTGATAGGCACGCTGCTCGTCGAGGCCGTGGCGCTGGTAGTAGGTCGGCGTCTCGCCTTCTCGCTGGTCGCGCCGCGCGCCTAGAAACCAGGCCGCGGTGGCGCCGACCAGAATGCGGTGCGAGAATTCGCTCCCCACCACCCTGAGCGCGGTAAGGATCGCGAACACGTCGGCAGTGTCCTCCTCGCGTCCCAACACCGGCAAGTCCAGCTCCGAGATGACCGCGTGGCCCAACTCGTGGGTTGCCACAAAGACGATGTTGCCGACGACGAATTCGACCTGCTTTTGCCGCCGTTGCGGCGACAGACCGCGCAGGCGCGGTTCATCGCCCAGGGCGCGCGCCAGTTCGACGATGCGGGCTTCGAATTCGGCGATCCGGGCTTGCAGCTCCGGAGAGGCCCGCACGGTCGGCGGCGTGGGCGCGGCTGTTTGCGCAAGTGCCGGCTCCGCTGCCAACCCGACGAGCACGGGCAGCACCTGTCCGAGACGGGAAAATCCCGCCGCCGTGCCGCGGAGCTGATCAATGATCCGGCGAAGCTTTGCCATCGAAGGGTGCCTCTGATGCCGCTCGGTGTACGCAAGAGCGTAGCACGGTTGCCGGCAGGGCGAGCATGCGCGGACGTTTCTTCCGGCCGCGACGCACGGCCGTCGTTACGCTAAGAAGCCGCAGGAACGGCAAATTCGCGGCCGACGGGGCCGTTCCCGAGAGCTGAGGCGATGTCGCACGCCATTGGCGACCTGAGCTTTGAAGACTGGGTGGTTTTCATTTTCGACCACCCGGCCGAAGGCCCCGAATGGTACTGGGGCGACGAGGCCCCGTTCTGGAATGCCTCCGCGGCGCTCACCGCCGAATACGTCACGCGGCTGTTCGAGAGCCCGCTGCCGGCGCTGGAAGGCTACACCGACGCCGAACTGAACATGGGGCTCAACTACATCATCACGCCGGGGCTCGGCGAGCACATGCTGTGTCTCGACGATCCCGCCGTTTCGTTGCCGGCGCGCTTGCGCTGCGTGCGATCGTGCGAACGGCTCTTTCGCGCGCTGCTGCTGCCGCGCTGCTCGTCCCACCTGTCTCATCGCGATGAGCCGGGCCGATCGCCCCTCAACGCCGTCTGCTACATGTGGTGGGACAACATGCCGGTCCATGGCGGTCCGGTGCCGGAGGACCGCAATGCGCTGCATCTCGCGGCGCTCGAGACGATGGCCGCGATCCTCACGTTCGACTCCGTCGCGTGCCAGGAGAGTGCGCTTCATGGCCTCGGGCACTGGCACCGCGCCTTTCCTCGACAGGTCGAGAGGCTGATCGACGAATTCCTGCGCCTGCGTCCCGGCGCGCGGCCGGAGCTGCGCGCCTACGCGCAGAGCGCACGGTGCGGATGCGTCCTGTGACAGCAGCCCGCGGAGCGCCTGACGGCCCTGCCCGAGGGGCCGAGGGCCATAGTCGCAGCGAGCTTCGGCGGCATCTCCTCGACAACAGCGGCCAGAACGGATTGCGGCCGATCGTCTTTCCGGGCGGCGGCGAGGGCGGCGGAACCGACTGCCGGGTCTGGGCATTAGCGAGATTGGTCTCGCCTCGATTTCCAGGCGCGGGCGTGTGGGCGCATTGGGACCGCAGCTATGACACGTGAAGAGGCTCAATCCCTTCTCGCGGGCGGCGGCGAGATGGGAGAGCGGATTCGCGCTTTCGACTGGTCGACGACGCCGCTCGGTCCGCGCGAGACGTGGTCTCCGGCCCTGCGCACCACGCTCGGCCTCCTCTTGGCCAACCGGTTTCCGCTGCTGCTCTGGTGGGGACCGGAGTACATTTCCATCTACAACGACGCCTACGCGCCCATCCTGGGTCGCAAACACCCAAAGGCCCTGGGTCAACCGGTTCGCGAATGCTGGTCGGAGATCTGGGACATCCTCAAGCCGTTGATCGATACGCCGTTTGACGGCGGGGCCTCGACCTGGATCGAGGATTTCGAACTGCAACTCCAGCGCTCGGGCTTCACCGAGGAGGGCCATTTCACCGTCGCCTACAGCCCGGTACCCGACGACACGGTCCCGCACGGAATCGGTGGCGTACTGGCGACCGTGCACGAGATAACCCAGAAGGTCGTTGCCGAACGCCGCGGGCTCGTCCTGCGCGATCTCGGCCTGCAGGTAGCCGAGTCGAGCGCCGAGGAGACGTGCCGAGCGGCGGCCGAAACGCTTGCCTGCCACAGCAAGGACGTGCCCTTCGCCTTGCTATACCTCCTCGATCTCGACGGCCGGCACGCGCGGCTCGCGGGCGCGGCTGGAATCGAACCGGGCCTGGGCGCGAGCCCGCTGCTGGTGTCGCTCGAGCCGGCGGCTGAGCCCGAGCAGGCTTGGCCGCTCGCCGCCGCGGTTCGCAGTCAGGCGATGGTAACCGTGACGGACCTGCGTGCCCGGTTCGATGTACCGGCCGGCCCGTGGGTCGATCCGCCGCACAGCGCCGTGGTGGTGCCGGTTCGCTCCAACAAGGCAGGTGAGCTCGCCGGGCTGCTGGTGGCGGGGGTCAGCGCGCGGCTGGCCTTCGATGAGCTTTACCGCGATTTCTACGAGCTGGTGGCGAGCCGTATCGCCAATGCCATCGCCAACGCACGCGCTTACGAGGAGGAGCGCAAGCGGGCCGAGATGCTGGCCGCGATCGATCGGGCGAAAACCGCCTTTTTTTCCAATGTCAGCCACGAATTTCGCACGCCGCTGACGTTGATGCTGGGGCCGCTCGACGACCTCAAACGCGAGCTCGGGGCGGGGGCCGCGCGAAGTGCGTCCCATTACGGGCAGGTCGAGCTCATCCACCGCAACGGCCTGCGGCTGCTCAAGCTCGTCAACACGCTGCTCGATTTCGCCCGCATCGAGGCGGGCCGCATTCAGGCGAGCTACCAGCCGACCGACCTTGCGGAATACACGGCCGAGCTTGCGAGCGTGTTTCGCGCAGCGATCGAGAAGGCCGGGCTCAACCTCACGATCGACTGTCCGCCGTTGTCGGAGCCAGCCTTTGTCGACCGCGAGATGTGGGAGAAGATCGTTCTCAATCTCGTCTCCAATGCCTTCAAGTTCACTTTCGAGGGCGAGATCGAGGTCAGCTTGCGCGCCAGTGGCTCGCAGATCGAGCTCACCGTGCGCGACACCGGCACCGGCATTCCGCCGGACGAGGTGCCGAAGCTTTTCGAACGGTTCCATCGCGTGGCCGGCGCCCGTGGCCGCACGCACGAAGGTTCGGGAATCGGCCTGGCACTGGTGCAGGAGCTGGCACGGCTGCACGGCGGTTCAGTGACGGCGACAAGCACTTACGGCGCCGGAAGCGTATTCCGCGTGTCGATCCCGGTGGGCCACGGTCATTTGCCGCCAGCGCAGGTCGGCTCGGCGCGCACGCAAGCATCGACCGCGCTCGGCGCGCGGCCGTTCGTCGAGGAGGCGCTGCGCTGGCTGCCCGATGCCGGTTCCGAGAACGAACCCGTCATTCAAGACGTGGCGATGCCGCTGCAAGGCCAGACCCCGGATGGTGCGCGCCCACGCATCCTGCTTGCTGACGACAATGCCGACATGCGCGATTACGTCCGCAAGCTGCTGAGCCAGCGCTACGAGGTCGAGGCGGCGGCGGACGGGGAAGCGGCGCTCGCGGCGATCGAGCATCGGGCACCCGATCTTGTGCTTGCCGACATCATGATGCCGCGGCTCGACGGCTTCGGGCTGCTGGCGCGCCTGCGTGCCGATACGCGCACGAGCACGCTCCCCATCATCCTGCTGTCGGCGCGCGCCGGCGAGGAAGCCAAGGTCGAAGGCTTGGCAGCCGGGGCCGACGATTATCTGATCAAGCCGTTCTCGGCGCGCGAGCTCATGGCTTACATCGAAGCCAATCTCAACCTCAAGAGGCTGCGGGAACAATCGCAGCAAGACTTGCGTGAGAGCGAAGAGCGCTTCCGCAACATGGCCGATGCGGCGCCGGTCATGGTCTGGGTGACCGAGCCGGACACCTCTGCCAGCTACCTCAGCAGGTCGTGGTACGCCTTCACCGGGCAGACGCCGCAGAGCGGTCTCGGCTTCGGCTGGCTGGACGCCATGCACCCGGACGACCGGCCTGCGGTGCGTGATGCCTTCGCGGCCGCCAACGAGAAGCGCGAGACGTTCCGGTCGGAGTACCGGTTGCGCCGCAGTGACGGGGAGTATCGCTGGGTCATCGACGCCGCCGCGCCGCGTTTTGGCCAATCCGGCAAGTTCCTGGGCTACATCGGATCGGTGTTCGACATCACCGAACGCAAGCTGGCGGAACAGACGCAACAGCTTCTGGTCGGCGAACTCAACCATCGCGTCAAGAACATGCTTGCGAGCGTACAGGCGATGGTGCAGCACACCCTGCGCCGAAGCAAAGACCCGGCCGAGTTCGAGGCCAACTTTGCCGGCCGCATCCAATCGCTGTCCCGTGTGCATTCGCTGCTGAGCAACACGACCTGGCGCGGCGCCGACCTGCGCGAATTGATCCGCGACCAGCTGCTGCTCGGAGCCGTCGATGAGACCCGCCTCACCGCAAGGGGGCCCGCGGTTCAGCTGGCGCCGCAAACCACGCTGCACATGGCCTTGATGATGCACGAGCTCGGTACCAACGCGATCAAGTACGGCGCGCTCTCGGGAGCTACGGGCCATGTGACCATCAGCTGGACCGTCGACGGTGGGGTTCTCAACCTGCGCTGGTTGGAGCGCGGCGGCCCGTTGGCCGCCGCGCCGACCACGCGCGGCTTCGGCATGTCGCTGATCGAGCAGAGCGCCAAGAGCGAGGGTGGCGGCGCGCGCATGTCGGTCGAAGCCGATGGCATCGTCTGGGAGATTGGGCTGCCGCTGCCCCGCCCGGCCGGTTCCGATGCCCGGCAGCGCCTGCCAGCGGCTGCCGGTTTGGCTGGCGGTGTGCCGCCGGAAGCACGTGCGCTCGACCGGGCGGCGGCGAAACTCGCGGGCAGGCGCATCCTGGTAATCGAGGACGAGCCTCTCGTCGCCCTCGACCTCATCGCCGGTTTGGAGGAAGCCGGGGCCGAGGTGATGGGGCCTGCCGGGACGCCCAAGGAGGCGCTTGGGATCATCGACGGCACGCCCTTGGACGGGGCGCTGCTTGACGCCAACCTGCACGGCCGGTCCGTGGATGAGATTGCGGCCGCCCTGACGCGCCGCAACACACCGTTTATTTTCGTCAGCGGCTACGGCCGCGAGAGCCTGCCGCGGGCATTCGGGAAAGTGGCCATCCTCGCCAAACCGTTTACCCGGCAGCAATTGCTTGAGGCGGCAACGCGATTGCTGCGCCCAACCGGCGATGTCGCCCGCCTCAAGCCCTAGGCGGCCGAGGCGTCAGCAAGCAGGCGTCACGGTTAGCTTTTGGACGGTGTCCTTGTCCGGACCTGTTCAGAGCGCGATCGCCAGGATGGTTCCAACCGCGACGCCGAGCACGTAGGTCCACACGACCGTCAGCCGGCCCGATATCTCGTCTTCCGCAAGGTGGGGGTCCATGGCGCACCTCGTCCCCCCTGCCCACTCAACCCAACGCTTGCCCCAGTGTCGAGTTCCCGACGCTCCTTGCTGCCGACGAACCGTCGATGCCATCATGCGAAACCGGCACTACGACGGTGCCGACGTACCGGAGACCGTCGGGGAGGATGGCCGATGCGCTGCAGGATGCTCGTGCTCGCAAGTGCTTTGGTGCTGGGAGCGGCCGCCGCCGCGGCGCAGAGCTACCCCAGCCGGCCGGTGCAGATGATCGTGCCGTTCCCACCCGGCGGCAACACCGACATCATGGCGCGGGCGCTGCAGAACGAGCTGTCGAAAGCGCTCGGCGGCTCGGTCATCGTGGTCAACAAGGGCGGCGCGGCCGGCACCATCGGTATCATCGAGCTGATCAAGGCGGAGCGCGACGGTTACACGCTTGCGCTTTCGCCCAACAATCCGCTGACCGCGCAGCCGCACATGCAGAAGCTGCCGTACGGCATGGACAGCTTCCGCTACGTCTGCCTCACCTACTACGCGCCCTACGTCCTGATCGCCGGCCCGCAGGCGCCGTTCAAAACCTTTCAGGAATTCGTTGCGTTCGCGAAGGCGAAGCCGCAGAACCTGGAATACGGCCATCCCGGTCCGGCGAGCCAGCCGCATCTCGGCATGCTGGCGGTGCTCAAGGCGATCGGCGCAGATGGGCTCGGCGTGCCGTTCCAGGGCGCCGGCCCGATGTCGCACGCCCTGCTCGCCGGCACCGTGATGGCGATCACCGAGACGCCCGCAATCGCGAAGGCGAGCAACCTCACGGTCCTGGCGGCGCTGACCAGCGAGCGCATCGCCGCGCTGCCCGAAGTGCCGACGATGAAGGAGCTCGGCTTTCCGGCCGAAGCGTTCACCGCCGGCGGCTTGATCGCGCCCGCCGGCACGCCGTCGGAGGTCGTCGTCGCGCTCGAGAAAGCGTGCGCGCAGGCGACTGCGGCGCCGGAATACAAGGCGATCGTCGAACGGCTCAACGTCGAGCCGCGCTATCTGCCGGGCGAAGAGTTCCGCCGCATGTTCGACGCCGATTCCGTGCGCAGCGCCGACGCGATCAAGCGCGCCGGGCTCCCCGGTAACCGGTGAGCCGCCAATCTCTCCCCTGAACGCGAGGGTGGCTCCGCGCGCCAGCGCCGAGCCGGGTGCGGTGACGTATTTGCGTCGCGCCTGCGGCGACAGCGATGTCTACTGCACCATTGCGCCGTAGATCAGGTTCTTGAACAGCAGCCGGCTCTGCAGGCGCGGGGTTGCCCCTTGCGTCAACTGGATGGCGACCAGCCGCTCCTTAGGGTCGATCGTGAAGCTGGTCCCGAAGACGCCGCCCCACATGGCGTCGCCCTTGGAGCCGGCCGTCCAGCCGACGCCGTCATGCAGGCGGACCGCAAAGCCGAGGCCGAAGCCGTATCCCGGCCCGGTGGAGGCGGCGGTCGAGCCGCCTAGGCCGACGGTGTGGTCCGACAGCATGAACTCGACCGTTTTCTTGGACAGGTAACGGTGCCCCTGATATTCGCCCCCGTTGGCCAGCATCTGCAGGAATTTCAGGTAATCCTCGGCAGTCCCGCACAGTCCCGCCCCGCCTTTGAGATAGCCTTTCTTGATCTCGTCTTCGGCCACGCAATATCTCAGCGAATCCGGCTTGAGCGGATCGCCGTCGGTGACCTCGGCCAGGCGCGACGATTTTTCGGCCGGCACCCAGAACGCCGTGTCCTTCATCCCGAGCGGCCGCAGCAGCATGTCACCGAGGGCCTCGTCGAGCGACTTTTTGGTGGCACGCTCGACCAGGAACCCCAGAACGTCCGTCGAGATGGAGTAGTGAAAGCGGGTCCCCGGCTGGTATGCCAGCGGGATCTGCCCGAGCTTGGTCAGCATCTCGTCGCGAGCGATCGGCTTCTCGCGCGCCTCGATGTTCGCCTCCTCGTAGGCGGCCTTCAAGCGCTTGGAACCGATGGCGCCGGCGTAAAAGAACCCCGACGTGTGGCGCATCAAGTCCTGCACCGTGATCGGCCGCGCAACCGGCGCATCGTCGGAAGCATCGACTTCTTCTGCCGCCGCCTCCTGCGTGTCGACTCTGAGCTCCTTGAGCTCGGGCAACAGCGTCGAAATGGGATCGTTCAGCTTGATCACACCCTGCTCGACCAGCATCATCGCCGCGACGGTCGTGATCGGCTTGGTCATCGACGCGAGGCGGAAGATCGTGTCCTTGCTCATCGGCTTGGCTTTGGCAGCGTCCTGATATCCGTGCGCCTCGAAGTGAACGATCTCACCGCGCCGCGCGATCAGGGTGACGGCGCCCGGAAACACGCCCTTGTCGATCTGCTCCGTCATCACCGCTGCGATGCGGGCCAAGCGCTGCTGGGACATGCCCTCGAATTCGTCGGTAGAAGCCGCAGGATGCGCACCAGCTCCGACATGGTGTGTCTGGGCGAACGCGCCCGTCGCTAAGATGACGGCGCTGATCGTGGTCGCGCATGAGAGAGTCCTGCCGGCCATGGCCTTCTCCTCTGGTTGAAAGCTCCTCATATTAGCCAAGGTCTGGCCGCCCCGCCATACGGCGCGGCATTACGGGTAACATGGCGGGGCTGACTAATACCCCGCTGCCAAGGTCCCGCGCTGGCGGGTGTCGGCGGCGCCGGCCCATCCCTCTGGCGTGCGCATGATCGAATGCGCCGAACCCGAAGTATTGCCGACGGCGACGCTGTGGCCGAGCGAGGTCAGCAGCCGGATCGTATCGGGGGAGAAGCCGCGCTCGGCCACAGCTTGGTCGGGCAGCCATTGGTGATGGATGCGCGGTTCGATCGTCGCTTCCGCGACGTTCATGCCGTGGTCGATCACGTTCGACAACACTTGCAGCACCGTCGTGATGATGCGGCTGCCGCCGGGCGTGCCGGTGACCAGAAACACGCGACCGTCCTTGAGCACGATCGTAGGGCTCATCGACGATAGCGGACGCTTGCCCGGGCCGGGCGCATTGGCGTCGCCACCGAGGAGCCCATAGGCGTTGGGCACGCCCGGCTTGGCGGCGAAATCGTCGAGCTCGTTGTTGAGCAGGATGCCGGTGCCCTCCGCCACCAGCCCGAGCCCGTACGAGAAGTTGATGGTATAGGTGTTGGCGACGGCGTTGCCGTCCGCGTCCACGACCGAATAGTGCGTGGTCTGGTCGGGCTCGGGGCCGAGCAGCGCCCCTGGCTTGATTTCGCGCGCCGGCTTGGCGCGCGCCAGGTCGATCCGGGCCCGCAAGCGTTCGGCGTAACGCTTGGAGACGAGGCCCATCGCCGGCACCTGCACGAAATCCGGATCGCCCAGGAATTCCGCGCGGTCCGCATATGCGAGCTTCATCGCCTCGAGCATCGGGTGCAGCGTCGCGGCGGCGCCGGGGCCGCTCGAACGCAGGTCGAAGCCCTCGAGGATGTTGAGGATTTGCACCAGATGCACGCCGCCGGAGGAGGGCGGCGGCATCGAGAAGACCTCGTGACCGCGATAGCTGCCGCGCACCGGGCGTCGCTCGATCGCGCGGTAGCCCGACAGATCCTCCGCCGTCATGCGGCCGCCGGCCTCGCGCACCGCCGCCGCGATCTTCTCGGCGATCTCGCCTTGGTAGAAGGCGCGCGGTCCGCGCTCGGCAATCGCCGCCAACGTCGCGGCGAGATCGCTCTGGACCAGGAGATCGCCGCCGCGCAGCACGCCGCCGTCGGCGGTGGCGAAGATCTTGCGGGTGGACGGCCAGCGGGTGAGCCGCGCCGCGGCGCGCGGCAGCGAGTCGGCAAGGTCGTCCTCCACCATGAAGCCGTTGCGCGCGAGCGCAAGCGCCGGCGCGATCAGTTGCGCCAGCGTGAACTTGCCGGAGCCGTACTTGTCGTGCGCGAGCGCAAAGCCGGCGACCGTGCCGGGCACGCCGACCGCAAGGCCGGAGTCGCGCGACTTCTTCGGGTCGGCCTCGCCCGCCTGGTCGAGGAAGACATCGCGCGTGGTCGCTGCCGGCGCGGTCTCACGATAGTCGATCGCCAGGGTCTCGTTGCGGCCGGCGAGATGCACCAGCATGAAGCCGCCGCCGCCGATGTTTCCCGCCCGCGGCAGCGTGACCGCGAGCGCGAAGCCGACCGCGACCGCCGCATCGACCGCGTTGCCGCCGGCCTTGAGGATCTCGATGCCCACGCGCGTCGCCCGCGCCTCCTGGCTCGCCACCATGCCGTGCGACGCCAGCACCGGATGGATACGCGCCGCATCGGCGATGATCGGTGCGGCCGTCTGCGCGCCCGCCGCCAGTGGTGCGGCGGCCAGCAGGGCGGCGAGGCCCAGCCGAACGATGGTCATTCCGGCGCGCGGCCCAAGGCCGCGAGCCCGAAATCCATGCGCACTCTGGCGGCCGTGGATTCCGGACGCGTCGCCGCGCGACGATCCGCAATGACCGCGCATCATACGATCATCAGACAAGCGTTTGACAGCCTTTCGCACGTGACGCTACGGTCGCCCTTACGCCCACACCATACTTTCGGAGGACGCTCATGCCAACGCGGCGCACGACGCTTGCCGGACTCCTGCTCGCCACCGCGGCGCTCGCCCTCGCGCCACCGGCGGCCGCGCAGAATTTCACCAAGCAGGTGACGATCATCGTGCCCTACGCGCCGGGCGGGACCTCGGACATCCTGGCGCGCCTCATCGCGCCGAAGCTGTCGGAGGCGATCGGCCAGCCGGTCATCGTGGAGAACAAGCCGAGCGCGTCCGGCAATATCGGCGCCGATTTCGTCGCCAAGGCGCCGGGCGACGGCCACACCCTGCTGATCACCGACGTCGGCACGCTCGCCACTCAGCCCAGCCTGGTGAAGAAGCTGTCGTTCGACGTGCAGAAGGATCTGGTGCCGGTCACCATGGTGATGTTCTCGCCCTACCTGTTCGCGGTCCACCCGTCGGTGCCGGTGAAAACGTTCGACGAGCTTATCGCCTACGGCAAGGCCAACCCCGGCAAACTCAACGTCGGCAACAGCGGCGTCGGCTCGATCCAGCACCTGACCGCGCTGGTGATCCAGAAGAAACGCGGAATCGACTGGAGCCACGTGCCCTATCGCGGCGGCGCCGCGGCGATCCGCGCCGTGGTGTCGAACGAGAGCAACGTGATCTTCAACGGCGCATTGCCGACGACGCCGTTCGTCGCCCAGAACCAGCTCAAAGGCATCGCGGTCTCCGGCGACAAGCGGCTGGCGAAGCTGCCGGAGCTTCCGACCTTCAAGGAGATCGACATGCCGATCGTCGAGACCGGGTCGTGGCAGGGCTTCCTGGCCAGCAAGGGCACGCCGGCGGCGATGGTGGCGCGGCTCAACACCGAAATCCGCAAGGTGCTGGCGACGCCTGAGATCGCCGTCAAGATCACCGATCTCGGCGGTGACATCCGCACCAGCAATGCCGATGAGTTCGCGACGTGGATGGGGAAGGCGATCGCCGAATGGGGCGATGTGGTCAAGACGGAGGGAATTCAGCTGGACTAGCGCCGAGCGAGCGTCGGAGCTGAGGTTGTCATTCGGACAGCGAGCATGCGCGGGCCGATCCGGGATCCAGGTAACCCGGCACATGCATGAATCGCAGCGTGGGGTCCGCGCACGCGCTTCGCGCTCGGCCGCGATGACTTCGGTTGGGGGCTGTCGCAGATGAGCTTCCGCGCGCACGTTCCCGATCTCGCCTTCGCGCTATTTCTGATCGGGCTCGGGGCGCTCGCGTTCGTGCTCGCAAGCGACCTGCCGGTCGGCAGCGCTGCCGTCATGGGCCCGGGCTACGTGCCGCGCGCGCTCGCGCTCCTGATCATGATCTACGGCGCCGTGATGGGGGTGCGCGCAGCCTTCGTGCACCGGGAGCCGTTCCCCAAGGTCGCAGTTCGTCCGCTGCTCCTGATCGGGGCGGCGGTCGCGCTGTTCGCCATTCTGCTGCCGCTCGTCGGGCTCGTTCTCACCAGTGTCGCAGTGGTGATTTGCGCCGGGCTTGCCGCCTATGACGTCCGCCTGCGCGAGAACGCGGTGCTTGCAGTCGGGCTCGCCGCCTTCGCGGCGCTGTTGTTCGTGACCGTGCTCGGCCTGCCGATCCAGGTCTGGCCGTGGTGATTGATCCGACGACAACGCTTTGCGTCCCGCGATGCGGGACCCCGGTTCCTTGCACTGGTAGCAATCGGGGTCGCGGCTCTGCAGCGCACCACTTGGCGATGCGCTTGCGCCGGGACACGCGGCTGGCGGCATGGACCTGATCGCCAATCTGTCGACCGGGTTTGCGGTCGCGCTCACCCCGGCCAACCTGGGGTTCTGCTTTCTCGGGGCCTTGATCGGGACGTTGGTCGGGGTGCTGCCCGGCATTGCGCCGATCACCACTATTGCGATCCTGTTGCCGTTTACCTTTACGCTGCCGCCGGCCTCCTCGCTGATCATGCTCGCCGGCATCTTCTACGGCGCGCAGTATGGCGGCTCGACCACCGCCATCCTGGTCAACGTGCCGGGCGAATCCTCCGCCATCGTCACCTGCCTCGATGGCCACCAGATGGCACGCCAGGGCCGCGCCGGGCCGGCGCTCGCGATCGCAGCGATCGCTTCGTTCTTCGCCGGCACGGTCGCGACCGTGGTGATGGCGACGCTGAGCGCGCCGATGACCTGGCTGGCGCTCAAGTTCACAGCGCCGGAGTACTTCAGCCTGATGGTGCTGGGCTTGGCCGGCGCGGTCGTGCTCGCGCACGGGGCGCCCGGCAAAGCGGTCGCCATGGTGTTCGTCGGGCTGCTGCTCGGCCTGGTCGGCATCGACGTCAATACCGGCATGCCGCGGATGACCTTCGGGCGGGCGGAGCTCGGCGACGGCATCGGCTTCGTGCCGGTCGCGATCGGGCTGTTCGGGATCGCCGAGCTCGCGGTCACGCTCGGCAAGCCGCAGGACCGCACGCTGCTCGATTTCAAGCTGCGCAGTCTCATGCCAAGCCGGGAAGAGATCCGTGCCTGCATTCCGGCGATGCTGCGCGGCACCGCGCTCGGCTCGGTGCTCGGCGTGCTGCCGGGCGGGGGCGCTGCGCTCTCCTCGTTTGCCGCCTATGCGCTGGAGAAGAAGTCCTCGCGCACCCCGGAGCGGTTCGGCCGCGGCGCGATCGAGGGGGTGGCGGCGCCGGAGGCCGCCAACAATGCCGGTGCGCAGACGAGCTTCATTCCGTTGCTCACGCTCGGCATTCCCGGCAATGCCATCATGGCGCTGATGGTCGGCGCGCTGATGATCCAGGGCATTCAGCCGGGGCCGCAGGTGATGACCTCGCAGCCGCAGCTGTTCTGGGGCGTCATCGCCTCGATGTGGCTCGGCAACCTGATGCTGATCGTGCTCAACCTGCCGATGATCGGGCTGTGGGTCGCGCTGCTGCGCGTGCCCTACCGGCTGATGTTCCCGGCGATCGTGCTGTTCTGCTGCATCGGCACCTATTCGGTCGGCAACAGCGTGTTCGACGTCTGGGTGATGCTGCTGTTCGGCGCGCTCGGCGTGTTCTTCATCAAGGTCGGCGCGGAGCCGGCACCGTTCATTCTCGGCTTCGTGCTCGGGCCGCTGATGGAGGAGAACTTCCGCCGCGCCATGCAGCTCTCGCGCGGCAACCCGATGGTGTTCGTCGAGCGGCCGATCAGCGCCCTGTTGCTCGGCCTGGCGCTGGTCCTGGTCGTTATCCTGATTTTGCCCGCGGTGCGCGCCAAGCGCGAGCAGGTGTTCCAGGAATAAGGACCGTCATTGCGATCCGAAGGTGGAGCAATCCAGTGGAGCAACGCCGCGCTGGATTGTTTCGTCGCCTTCGCTGCTCGCGATGACGTCTGCTTGTTCCGGGATATGGTACGGTTCCCGCGCCAGCAGCGCAGCAAGGTGTGAGCCCCGTGAACTCCTCGCCCCGTCCCGTTCCGCGTAAACGAAGCGCACCGTACGCGCCGCACCTCGCTTACTGGGGTCGCCCGCTGCGGGATCGCGAACCGGAAGGCTCGATCACGCCGCTGGCGGTGGCGACGCCGGACGGGCTGACCCTGTTTGCCCAGAGCACCGGCAACCCGGACGGCCCCGGCATCGTGTTCATCCACGGCTACTCGCAGTGCCATCTGGCATGGCGGCGGCAGATGGCCGATCCGGCGCTGGCGGCGGAATTTCGCATGGTGGCCTACGATCTGCGCGGCCACGGCCTCTCCGACAAGCCGCCCGAGCCCGAGCGCTATCGCGACGATCGGGTGTGGGCCGACGACCTTGCGGCGGTGATCGCGGCGGCGGGCGTGAAGCGGCCGGTGCTGGTGGCCTGGTCCTACGCCGGTCGCATCGTGTCCGACTACGTACGGGCACACGGGCAGGACCGCATCGCCGGCATCAACTACGTCGCCGCGCTCACGAAGACCGACCGCGCGCAGTTGGGGCCCGAGATCAGGCACACCGTCGCGATGGCGTCCGACGATCTCACCACCAATATTCGCGCGTCGCGCAAATTCGTGCATGCCTGTTTCGGCGGCCGTCCGGTCGGGGAGGAGATGGACATCACCTTCGCGTACACGATGCTGGTGCCGGCCAAGGTGCGCGCCGCCGTCATGGATCGCAGCCGCAACACCGGCGACATGCTGGCAGAGCTCAAGGTCCCGGTGCTGGTCACCCACGGCGCGATGGACCGCATCATCGCACCGGCGGCGGGCCGCCACACCGTCTCCGCCGTGGCCGGCGCGCGCCTATCGATCTACGAGGGTGTCGGGCACTCGCCGTTCTTCGAGGACGCGCCGCGCTTCAACCGCGAGCTCGCCGAACTCACGCGGGCAGTGCAGTCCGCCGCGTAGAGTGCGCAAAGGCGCGTGCGCACGCGCCGCTATCGCGACGCTTTTGCGCACCCTACGAATGATCACGACCGGCCGGCCTCGTCGAGGAAAGCCTGCACCGCCTCGAACAGCTTGAGTCGGTTCTTCTCCATCGCGATGGTATGGGTGCCCTCGGCCAGCAGCACCAACCGCTTGCCGGGCGAATTCGTCAGCAGCGGGAACAGCGTCTGCGCCATGTAGGGCGGCGTATCGCGGTCCCATTCGGCGACCACCAGCAAGGCGGGCACCGTCACCTTGGCAGGATCGTAGTAGGCCTTGCCGGCCGACCAAAAGTCGGCGCCGTCCTGCAGAACGCCGTTCGGCGCGCGCAAGAGCGGCGGGTTGCTTTCGGACGACTTCGGATCGGTCGCCCAGGTGGCATCGGCCCAGGTCTCGAACCAGCCGGTCGGGATGAGGTCGGCCTTCTTGTCGTCGGCGACGCCGGTCAGCCAGCGCGTTTTGGCCTGGTCCTTGGCGACCGTCCGATAGGCCGGGGTCGGGCCGGGGCCCGCCTGCACCAGCGACGGCGTCGTGCGGATCCATCCCGGTGCGTAGAGCACTAGTCGCTCGACCTTTTCGGGATTCTGTGTGGCGTAGGTCGCCATCAGGACGGTGCCCCACGACCAGCCCATGAGATTGACGCGTGGGATGTTGCGGCGCCTGAGCACGAAATCGACGACGCTGCCGATGTCCTTCACGGCGGTGTCGCCGCGCACGATCGGTGGGTTCGCCTTCGGGTCCTCGTCCATCTCTTTGGGGCGGGTCGACTTGCCGTAGCCGCGCAAGTCCAGAAGGTAGACGTCGTAGCCGCGCGAGGCGATGTAGTCCATCCACGAGAAGCCGCCGAGCTTGAGGTCGAAGGCGGTATGGGCCGGATAGGTGGCGCCGTGCACGAACACCAGCGTGCGCTCCGGCAGGAACGCGTTCATGTCCGCCGGCCGCTTGTTGCGCACGAAAATCTGGATCCCGGGATCCTGCGCTGCCACCATCATGTCCTCGGTGACGAGATTGGGAGTTTGCCCCAGTGCGACGGTTCCGCTCGCCGCCAAAGCGGCAATCACCAGTGCTGCGAACTTCATGCGGTCCTCCTGCTGTTGCTCAGTTCATCGAAGGGCTGGCTTCGTCGAGGAAGCTTTGCACCGCCTCGAACAGCTTCATCCTGGTTCGTTCCATGTAGTTGACGTGGGTGCCCTCGCCGAGGATGACCAGCCGCTTGCCGGGCGAGTTCGTCAGCAACGGGAAAAGTGTCTGGGCCATGTGGGGCGGCGTGTCATTGTCCCACTCTCCGAGCACCAGCAGGGTCGGGGAGGTGACCTTGCCCGGATCGTAGTATGGCTTGCCCACGGACCAGTATTCCTGGCCATCTTGCACGACCCCGTTGGGCGCGCGCATGGCGGGAGGAACTCGGTCCGCCGCCTTCGGGTCCGACGCCCAGGTCGCCTCGGCCCAGGTCTCGAACCAGCCGGCGGGAAAGAGGTCCGCTTTCTTGTGCTCCGGGACTCCGGTCATCCGACGCGCCCACGTCTGTTCGACCGTCACCAGCCGGTAGGCGCCGAGCGCACCTGAGCCGGCCGGCGCCTGGACCGGTGATGGCGTCGTGCGGATCCACTGCGGTGCATAGAGCACGAGGCGCTCGACCTTGCCCGGATGCTGCGCGGCGTAGCTGGCCATCAACGTGGTGCCCCACGAATGGCCGATCAGGCTCACGCGCGGGATTTTGCGGCGGGTAAGCACGAAATCCACGACGCTGCCGATGTCCTTCACCGCAGTCTCGCCGCGCACGATCGGCGGGTTCGCCTTCGGGTCCTCCTCCATCTCTTTCGGTCGCGTCGATCGGCCGTAGCCCCGCAGGTCGAGCAGGTAGACGTCGTAGCCGCGCGCCGCGATGTACTCCATCCACGACAGGCCGCCGAGCACGAGGTCGAAGCCGGTACTGGCCGGATTGGTCGCGCCGTGCACGAACACCACGGTTCGCTCAGGCCGGAACGCGCTCATCGCAGCCGGCCGCTTGTTGCGAACATAGATCTCAATGCCCGCCTCCGACGCGGGCACCATCATCTCTTCGGTCACGATGTTCGGCGCCTGCGCAAGGGCGCCGGTTCCGAGCAGCGATACGGTTGCGGCCAGTACGAAAGATGCCGGCTTCATGCATGCTTCTCCTTCATGGATCAGTTCACCGGAATTCCGGCGCGGGCAACGATGTCCTTGTAGATCGGCACCTCGCGGACGAGGCGGGCCTTGAGGGCGTCGGGCCCGCGCGCCAACACCGCCAGCCCGGCGTTCTGCAGGCGATCGCGCACGCCGGGACGCTGCAGGGTGGCGATCACCTCCTTCGACAAGCGCGCGATGATGTCGCCCGACGTGCCGGCCGGCGCGAACAGGATGAACGCGGTCTCGAAGTCGAAATCCGCAAAGCCCGACTGCTCGACGGTCGGGATGTCCGGCAGGTCGTGCCAGCGCTCGGTACCCGTGACCGCCAGTCCGCGCAGCGTGCCGGCCTTCACCTGCGCGTGGATATTGGACAGCGCCATCGAGCCGAGCTCGAGCGTGCCGGCCATGATCGCCTGCATCGCCGGCGCCGCGCCGGTGTAGACGACGTGGGTGATGTTGACGCCGGCGCGCAGCTTGAGCAGCTCCATCGCGAGCTGTGGCGTCGTGCCGGTCCCGGGGCTCGCATAGTTGAGCTTGCCTGGACTGGCTCTCGCCTGCGCCAGCATGTCGGCGATGGTTTTGATGCTGCTGTTCGGATCGGCCACGATGATGTTGGTCGAGGTGGCCAACTCGGCGATCGGCGCCAAGTCCTTGAACACATCATAGGTCAGGGTCTTGTAGAGGGCGGGGCTGGCGATCACGCCGCTCGAGGCGAGCAGCAGCGTGTAACCGTCGGGGTCGGCGCGCGCCACCACCGCGGCGCCGAGATTGCCGCCGGCGCCGGCGCGGTTCTCGATCACGATCGACTGGCCCAAAACCTCATCCAGCGGCACCGAGACCACGCGCGCGATCACGTCGGTCGCGCCGCCGGCATTGAACGGCACCACGAGGCGGATCGGCCGGTCGGGATATTTTTGCTGCGCGTGCGCCGGCAGTGCGCTCGCGACAAACGGCAGCAGCACAATCGGGAAGAATCGTAGCGCGGCCCGGCACAGCCCGCCGCGCGCGAACCCGCTGCGCATGGCTCCCTCCCGGTGTCCTTGTTCGTTGGCGCTACCAGCACCTATGCCGCTCCGCATGGGGCGCGGCGAAGATAGATTGCGCCCGGCGCCGAGGCGCGTCCAGTGCTCTAGGCGTTGGCCGTACAGCTCGGGACCGTCACCGCGCCTGGCCGTGATACGCCGTGTTGGGCCGCATGTCGGTCGCGGAGGCGACGCGGTTCGACATGCTGAAGAAGCCGGCGACCGCGGCAATGTCCCAGATGTCGCGAGCGGAAAAGCCGGCACGGCGCAGCGCCGCGCGATCCTCTTCCTCGACCATCCACGGCGCCTCTGAGAGCTTGGCGGCGAAGTCGAGCATCGCGCGCTGGCGCTCGGTTAGCCGCGCGGTACGAAAGTTCATCACCATCTGCTCGCCGAGGATCGGGTCGCCGGAAAGCTGCCGCACCGCGGCACCGTGGGTGACCAGGCAGTAGTAGCAGCGGTTCACCGATGACACCGCGACCGCGATCATCTCGCGCTCGAGCTTGGAGAGCCCGGAAGGCGCCAGCATCAGGTCGTTGTACATGGCTACGAACGCCTCGAGCTTGGCCATGTCGAACGCGTAGGAGGCGAGCACGTTCGGCACGAAGCCGAGCTTCTCCTCGCATTTGGCGAAGTAGGCCTGCATCGCTGGGCTGAGCGGCGCGGACGGTAGATCCAGGGCCGTGATCGGCGTGTCGTCGGCGGCCTTCGGACTTGCCGAACCCGCCGTGCTTGATTGCGGGCGCGCGCTGCGCAGCGTCACCACCGGCGCCGCCACGGCGCGCGCTTTCCTTCTGGATGCCTTCGCCATCGTTGCCACCTCGCCGCTTCGATCACTCGGTCGTCCGACAAAAGCGTATCCTGGCCTGTCCGTCATGGCGAGAAGCGCAGGGATCCCCGGCGGCGACTAATCAATCGAGACCTGCGTCGGGTCCGAGTTGCGTCGCGATGACGGCGTGGCCTCTCGACTGGGCGGCCCGGATGGAGGAAACTTGCGTGAGCCGCGCCGCCGTGCCGGGTCGGAGCGGCAAGGGGAAAGCCATGGCGGCGGTCGATCTTGTCGATATCGAGGACGAACGCGCCGGGCGCCAGCTTGAGGCGCAGGCGGAAACCATCCTGGCCGGACGGCGCGGCGACATCCCGCCCGGCTTCGTCGATTTCCTGTTCGGTCGCGTGGCGCTCGAGGATCTGCTGCGCTACGACGCCAAGGATCTCGCCAAGCTGGCGGAGGATGCCTGGGCGCGGCTGCAGGAACGGCAACCGGGCGTGCCCAAGATCGCGGTCGAGAATCGCGCCGGAACGAGCGCGACCTCGCGGCTCGGCGCGGTTACGATCGTCGAGGTCGTCAATGACGACATGCCGTTCCTGCTCGATTCGGTGCTCAACGAGCTCGGCGAGCAGGGCGTCGACGTGCGCCTGGTGGCGCATCCTATCTTCACGATCGAGCGCGACGCGCGCGGCAAGCTTGTGGGCTTTCACGGCACCAAGCCGGCTTCCGGCGCCACCCGGCGGGAGAGTTTCATCCAGATCCACATCGGCCGCGTCGACGCGGCGCGCGCCGATGAGCTGGCGCGCGCGATCGCCCAGGTCCTGGGCGACGTCCGCCTCGGCGTGCAGGACTGGCCGGCGATGCGCGCTCGCGTCGGCGCGGCGCTCGCGGAGCTGAGGGACAATCCGCCGCCGCTGCCGCTGGAAGAGACCGCCGAAGCGATCCAGTTCCTGGAATGGCTGCTGGCCGACAACTTCACCTTCCTCGGCGTCCGCGACTATTCGCTGACCGGCGAGGTCGAGGCCAAGTTCGAGACCGGCCTCGGCATCTTGCGCGACCCGCAGGTGCGCGTGCTGCGGCGCGGCACCGAGCTCGTCGCCATGACGCCGGAGATCCGCGCCTTCCTGGAGGAGCCGAAGGCGCTGATCATCGCCAAGGCGAACGTGCGCTCGCGGGTGCATCGCCGCGTCTACATGGACTACATCGGCGTCAAGCGTTTCGATGCGAAGGGGGCCGTCATCGGCGAGCTGCGGATCGTCGGCCTGTTCACCTCCACAGCCTATACGCGCTCGACCCACACCATCCCCTACCTGCGCCGCAAGGTCGCCGCCGTGCTTAGGCGCGCCGGCTTCGACGAGAGCAGTCATTCCGGCAAGGCCCTGGTCAACGTGCTCGAAAGCTATCCGCGCGACGAGCTGTTCCAAGTCGACGAGGACACGCTCTACGCGTTTGCGCTCGCGATCATGCAGCTCGAGGAGCGGCCGCGTGTGCGGGTGCTGGCGCGGCGCGATCGGTTCGACCGTTTCGTCTCGGTGCTGGTGTTCGTGCCGCGCGACCGCTACGGCAGCGGCACCCGCACTGCCATCGGCGCCTTCCTCGCTAAGATCTATAAGGGACGCGTCTCGGCGTTCTATCCGTTCTTTCCGGAGGGACCGCTGGTGCGCGTGCACTTCATCATCGGGCGTTCGGAGGGCGAAACGCCGAACCCCGACCGCGCGCTCTTGGAAGAGGAGGTCGAGGCGATCGTTCGCACCTGGGCGGACGACCTCCAGGAGGCGCTCGTCCTTGCGCACGAGCCGACGCGCGCCCAGGCGCTGCTGGCACGCTACCGGGACGCGTTTTCGCAGGGCTATCGCGAAGTCTATTCGCCGGCGATCGCGGTTGGCGACATCCGGGCGATCGAGGACCTCACCTCCGAGAAACCCGTTTACATCGACTTCTACCGCCGCCTCGGCGAGCCCGACACCAGCGCCAGCCTCAAGGTCTGGAGCGCCGGCCGCCCGATCCCGCTGTCGGAGCGGGTCCCCGTGCTGGAGAACATGGGCTTCAAGGTGGTCGACGAGCGTACCTACAAGATCGACCCGGCGGCCCATGCGGCGCGTGAGATCTGGTTTCACGACATGCTGCTCGAGCGCGACGACGGCGGCGCGATCGATCTGCAGCCGCTGGCGCACCGCTTGCAGGCATGCCTGCTCGCAGTCATCAACGGCGAAGCGGAGAACGACGGCTTCAACGCGCTCGTGCTCGCAGCCGGTCTGCCATGGCGCGATGTCGCGCTGTTGCGCGCACTCGCGCGCTTCCTGCGACAGGCGCGCATCCCGTATTCGCAGGACTACCTGTGGACTACGCTGCGCCGGCACGCCCGCCTCGCGGCGCAGATCAATGCCCTGTTCCAGGTCAAGTTCGATCCGCGCCTCGACCTGTCGCCGGAGGAGCGGGCACGGCGGCTGGCGGCACTCGCCTCCGAGATCGACGCCGGGCTGCAGGCGGTCGAGAGCCTCGACGAGGACGTCATTCTCCGGCGCTTCGTCAATGCGGTGCAGGCGGCGGTCCGCACCAACTTCTTCCAGACCGACGAGCAGGGCGGCGCCAAGCCGACGATCTCGCTGAAGTTCGAGAGCCGGAGAATCGACGAACTGCCGCCGCCGCGGCCGCTGTTCGAGATCTTTGTCTACTCGCCGCGGATGGAAGGCGTGCATTTGCGCTTCGGCAAGGTCGCCCGTGGCGGCATCCGCTGGTCCGACCGGCCGCAGGATTTCCGCACCGAGATCCTCGGGCTGGTGAAGGCGCAGCAGGTCAAGAATGCGGTGATCGTGCCGGTCGGCGCCAAGGGCGGCTTCGTGCCGAAACGGCTCACCGCCGGCATGGCGCGCGAGGCCTTCCAGGCCGAGGGCGTTGCCGCCTACAAGCTGCTGATCACGAGCCTGCTCGATATCAGCGACAATCTCGGACCCGACGGCATCGTTCCTCCGGCGAATGTCGTCCGCCATGACGGCGACGATCCCTATCTGGTGGTCGCGGCCGACAAGGGGACCGCGACGTTCTCCGACATTGCCAACGGCATCTCGGCCGAGCATGGATTCTGGCTCGGCGATGCCTTTGCGTCCGGCGGCTCGGCCGGCTACGACCACAAGGCGATGGGCATCACCGCCCGCGGCGCCTGGGAGGCCGTGCGCCGGCACTTCCGCGAGATGGATGTCGATATCACCACCACGCCGTTCACGGTCGCGGGCATCGGCGACATGTCCGGCGACGTGTTCGGCAACGGCATGCTGTTGGAGAACACCATCAAGCTGGTCGCCGCGTTCGACCACCGCGACATTTTCATCGATCCGCAGCCGGACCCGCAAAGGAGCTTTGCGGAACGCAAGCGGCTGTTCGCGCTGCCGCGCTCCAGCTGGCAGGACTACGACAAGGCGCTGATCTCCGCCGGCGGAGGTGTGTTCCCGCGCTCCGCCAAGGAGATCGTGCTCTCCGACGCCGCCCAGACGGCCATCGGGCTCACCAAGTCCAAAGTGACGCCGCGCGAGGTCATGCGGGCGATCCTGCGCATGAGCGTCGACCTGTTGTGGTTCGGCGGCATCGGCACCTACGTGCGCGCCTCCAACGAGCCCGACGAGGCGGCCGGCGACCGTGCCAACGACGCCATCCGGGCCGCCGCCGCCGAGCTCGGCTGCAAGGTGATCGGCGAAGGCGCCAACCTCGGCCTGACCCAGCGCGGCCGCATCGAGGCGGCGATGCGCGGGGTCCGCCTCAACACCGACGCCATCGACAACTCGGCCGGCGTCAACACCTCCGACGTCGAGGTCAATATCAAGATCGCGCTCGCCGGCGCGGCGCGGGAGGGCGCGCTCGCGCTTCCCGCGCGCAACGCGCTGCTGGCCGAAATGACCGACGAGGTGGCGGCGCTGGTGCTGCGCAACAACTATCTGCAGACGCTTGCGCTGTCGCTGACCGAGCGCCGCGGAGCGGAAGACCTCGGCTTCCAGCAGCGGCTGATGCAGACCTTGGAAGCGCGCGGCGAGCTCGACCGCAAGCTTGAGTTCCTGCCCGACGACATGGAGCTTGCCGAGCGGCGGCGGCGCGGCCAGGCGCTCACCCGGCCGGAGCTCGCCGTGCTGCTCGCCTACGCCAAGCTGTCGCTCTACGACCAGTTGCTCGATTCCGCGGTGCCGGACGATCCCTATCTCGGGCGCGAGCTCGGCCGCTATTTTCCCAAGCAGCTCGGCGACCAGTTTCCGCAGGCGCTGGAGAAGCACCGCTTGCGCCGCGAGATCATCGCCACGCAGCTCGCCAACTCGATGATCAATCGCGGCGGGCCGTCGCTGCTGGTGCGCATCGCCGACCAGACCGGCGCGGCATCCGACCGCATCGCATCGGCGTTCGCGGCCGTGCGCGACAGCTACCGCATGACGGCGCTCAATACCGAGATCGACCGGCTCGACGCGAAGATTCCCGGCAAGGTGCAGCTCGACCTCTACGCCGCGGTCCAGGACCTCCTGCTCGACCGGCTGGTCTGGTTCCTGCGCCATGTCGATCTCGCGCGAGGGCTTGCCGACATCGTGGCGCACTACGACCGCGGCATTGCGGAAGTGGAGGCCATGCTCGACGATGCGCTACCGCCGGCAGTCGCCGCGGCGCGTGCGGCGCGGATCGCAAGCCTGCGGGATGCCGGCGTGCCGGAGCCGCTCGCGCGCCGCATCGCCAACCTGCGGCCGCTCGCCGCCGCGCCCGACATCGTGCTGGTCGCCGACCGCACCGGCAAATCGGTCGCCGAGGTGGCGAGCACCTACTTCGCCGCCGGCTCGTTCTTCGGGCTCGACCGCATCCGCGAGCCGGCGCGGGCGATTCCGGTCTCCGACTACTTCGACCGGCTGGCGCTCGACCGCGCGCTCGATTCGATCGCGGACGCCGAGCGGCGGCTCACTGCCGAGATGGTCGGCAACGGCGCCGCCGGCCCGGCCGCGGTCGAGGCATGGATCAAGCCGCGCGCGCACGAGGTCGAGCGCATCCGCGCCGCGGTCGACGAGATCGCCGGCTCGGCGCTGACGATTTCGAAGCTCTCGGTCGCCGCCAGCCTGGTGGGTGATCTGGTGAAGCAGTGAGTTACGCGTTCTGGATCAGCGCCCTAACGGCTCATGGCCGGGCTTGTCCCGGCCATCCACGTCTTTCTGGCCGGCTGAAGCAAGGCGCCCGCCACAAGGCCGGGCATGACCAGCCACCGGCTGGGTCGCCAGCGTGAGACAATCGTCCGCGCGCGCGGCCGTCGTTGGCTGGCTGCTATTCGACTGGGCCGCGCAGCCGTATTTCACGCTGGTGACGACGTTCGTCTACGCGCCCTACTTCGCCGGCGCGATGGCGCGCGACCCGGTGCAAGGGCAGGCGATGTGGGGCTACGCCACCGCAGCCGCCGGGCTCATCATCGCCTTGTGCTCGCCTGCGCTCGGCGCGATCGCCGACGCGTCCGGCGCGCGCAAGCCTTGGATCGCCGGGTTCGGCGTGGTGCTGGTCGTGGCCTCCTCTGCGCTCTGGCTCGGCAGGCCAAACGATCCGGCGACGATCCCGTTCGCGCTCGCGGCGTTCGCGCTCGGCACCATCGCGGTCGAGTTCGCGACCGTGTTCAACAACGCCATGATTCCGAGCCTGGTGCCGCCGGAGCGCGTCGGCAGCCTGTCGGGTACCGGATGGGCAACCGGCTATATCGGCGGATTGGTCAGCCTCGTGATCACGCTTGGCTTCCTGGCCGCGGATCCGGTCAGCGGCAAGACCCTGCTCGGCACCACGCCGCTGTTCGGACTCGACCCGGCAATGCACGGGGGCGATCGCGCGTCGGGGCCGCTCTCGGCCATCTGGTTCGTCGTGTTCGTGCTGCCGCTGTTCCTGTTCACGCCCGACCAGCCGCGCAAGCTTGCGGCCGGCGCCGCCGTCCGCCACGGCCTGGCGACGCTCGCGAACACGCTGCGCGCGCTGCCGCAGCGGCGCGACACGGCGCTGTTCCTCCTCGCCAACATGATCTATGCCGACGGCTTGGTGGCGTTGTTCGCGTTCGGCGGCATCTATGCGGCCGGAACGTTCGGTTGGCACACGATCGAGATCGGCATCTTCGGCATCCTGCTCACCATCACCGGCGCCATCGGGGCATACGCGGGCGGCAGGCTCGACGACCGTTTCGGCCCGAAGCCGGTGATCCTCGGAAGCCTCGCGATCCTGATCGTGGTCAGTGTCGGCATCCTTTCGATCGGCCGCGACTACGTGGCATTCGCGATACCCGTGGCGCCTCCGGTGCCTGGCGGCGGCCTCTACGGTTCGGCCGCCGAGCGCGTCTACGTGCTGCTCGGATTGCTGATCGGGCTTGCGGCCGGCCCGCTGCAGGCGGCCTCGCGCACCTTGCTGGTGCGGCTCGCGCCACGTGAGCGGGTGACGCAGCATTTCGGGCTGCTGGCGCTGTCCGGCAAGGTGACGTCGTTCCTCGGTCCGCTTCTGGTCGCCACCGTCACCGCCGCCTTCGCCAGCCAGAAGGCCGGGATGGCGGTGCTGATCGCATTCTTCGCGGTGGGCGCGACGCTGTTGTCGCGGGTGCGGGCCCCCTCGCTTCCAGGGATAGGATGAGCTTGCGGTCGCTCGCGGCCTCCCGTTGCAGCATTACCGGAACCCGTGTGATGTGGCGACGCGGACATTCAGCCAGCATTCATGCCGATGGTGTTGTCATGCGCTGCCGTTCAGCGGCCGCGCCGCGGACCCTGCCCGGCATGTTCACGCGCGCTGGGCGCAAATGCGGAGGCAGTCCCATGACAATCAGCCGTATAGCTCTGCTTACAGGTCTCGGAATGCTGGCAATGACCCTTCCGGCCACGGCGTCGCCGACGACGTCCGGAAGCACGGATGCCCGCACCGCCAAGAACGACCTGGTGCAGGTGGCGCAAGCAGTGAACCGGACGCGCCAGATCAACGAGGAGCGCGGCGGCCTGTACAAGTCGAAGAAGGCGAAGAAGAAAAAGGCCAAGAGGAAGTAGGGACGAGCGGAACGCTCGTCACTTGTTCGTCAAGCCTCGGGCAGCGCTTCGACCCGACCTGAAGTCGCCTCACCATCCGGTCAGTGCCGGAAGTGCCGGGTGGCGGTGAACACCATCGCGATGCCGTGGTCGTCGGCGGCCTTGATCACCTCTGGGTCGCGCATCGAGCCGCCTGGCTGAATCACGGCCGTCGCGCCCGCCTCGATGGCGACCAGAAGGCCGTCGGCAAACGGGAAGAATGCGTCGGAGGCGACGACCGAGCCTTTCGTCAACGGCTCGGCGAGACCAGCTTCCCGGGCCGCATCCTGCGCCTTGCGTGCCGCTATGCGCGCGGCATCGACGCGGCTCATTTGGCCGGCGCCGATGCCGACGGTGGCGCGATCCCGCGCGTACACGATCGTGTTCGACTTCACGTGCTTGGCGACCCGGAACGCGAACATGAGGTCGGCGAGCTCGGCATTGGTCGGCGCGCGCTTGGTCACGACTTTGAGCGCCATGTCGTCGACCACCGCGTTGTCGCGCGATTGCACCAGGAGCCCGCCGGCAACCGATTTGAATGCGAGCCCGTCGGTGCGCGGATCAGGCAGGCCGCCGGCCAGCAGCAGCCTCAGGTTTTTCTTCGCACCGACGATGGTCACGGCCTCGTCGGTCGCATCCGGCGCGATGATGACCTCGGTGAAGATTTCCGTGACCGCGCGGGCGGCCGCCGCGTCGAGCGTACGGTTGACCGCCACGATCCCGCCGAACGCGGAGGTCGGGTCGCAGGCGAGCGCCTTACGATAGGCGTCGAGCATCGTCTCGGCTTCGGCGACGCCGCACGGATTGGCATGCTTGACGATGACACAAGCGGCAGTGCGCGCCGGATCGAACTCGGCGACACACTCGTAGGCGGCGTCGGTGTCGTTGATGTTGTTATACGAGAGCTGCTTGCCCTGCAGCTGCCGCGCGGTGGCGACGCCGAAGCGCTGCTCGGGTGTGCGATAGAATGCGGCCGACTGGTGCGGGTTCTCGCCATAGCGCAGTGCTTCGGCGAGCCGGCCTCCGACACTGCGGTAGCTCGGTGCGGGATCGGCTTGTATCGACGCGAACCAGTTGGCGATCGCCGCGTCGTAGGCGGCCGTGCGCGCATAGGCCTTGGCCGCGAGCCGGCGCCGCAACGGCAGCGAGGTCGAGCCGCCATGCGCCGACAATTCGTCGAGCACGGCGCGGTAGTCCTCCGCCTCGACCACGACGGTCACGTCAGCATGGTTCTTGGCGGCGGCGCGGATCATCGCCGGGCCACCGATGTCGATATGCTCGACGCAGTCGTCGAAGCCGGCGCCCTTCGCCACCGTTGCCTCGAATGGGTAGAGGTTGACGACCAAAAGGTCGATCGGCGCGATGCCGTGCGCACGCACGGAGGCGGCGTGGCCTTCGTCGTCGCGGATCGCGAGCAGCCCGCCGTGCACCTTTGGGTGCAGCGTCTTGACGCGGCCGTCCAGCATCTCGGGGAAACCGGTGACCTCGGAGACGTCGCGCACCTTGAGGCCGGTTGCAGCCAGCGTCTTAGCGGTGCCGCCGGTCGAGATCAGCTCGACACCTAAGTCGGCGAGCGCACGCGCGAACTCGGCAAGCCCGCTCTTGTCGGACACCGAGATCAAGGCGCGGGTGACGCGGCGCAGGCGTTCGGGCATGGCGGACCGTCGAGTTTCATGCCCCCTCATGCCCGGCCTTGTGCCTGCCATCCACGCTTTTTTTGCCGACGCATCAAGAAAGACGTGGATGGCCGGGACAATCCTCGCCCAGCCGCCCGGCCGTGGCGTAATCACAGCGGCAGTTCCGGCTCCTCCTCGAACCGGCGCAGGGCGCCGGTTTCGGCCGGATCGACCTGGGCAAAGCTCCAGGAGATCCGCGGCGTTTCCCGGACATTGGCGTGGATCACGATCTGCACGGTGCGGCGCGGGCCATCGCGGCCCGCAAGGTACACGCTCTCCTCGAGGTCAACCTCCACCTCGTGCGCATCGAAGGTCCATACCTCGCGGTTCGGCAGCATCAGCATGACGCCCTGCCGGTGCGTGAGCCGGTTGGCACGAACCGCGGGATGGAGGTGGAAGCGGATGGCGTAGCGGTCCGGCGCGTTGCGCGCCAGCTTGTCGCCGCGGGCCGGGAGGAGGGCATCTTCGCCGTCGAGTCGGCGCCCATTGGCCGCGAGCGCCACACTGCGCTCGTGCAGGACGCCGAAGCGGCCGGCGTATCCGTCGTGGGCCGCCCGCAGGTTCACGCCGTGGTCGTCCTCGCGGCTCACCTGCACGTCGTCGGGACCGGCGACGATGGCGGCGCCGACCAGGCGCTGCAGCGAGCCGGAAGCCAGGAAACGGCACGATGAGGTGTCGTGCAGCACCAGCGTCGAATGCGCCGCAGTGGTGCGCGACAGGTGCCGCCAGGTGTCGCGGCTGGTCGCCGGCAGCCCGCAGTTCACCACGATGCGATGGCGGCGCGTCGACAGCTCGAAGGCAAGGCATCCGGCATGGGCCTCGTGGCTCATGGCCATCGGCGGCGGCCGGCCGGTGTCCATCAGCACGACGACACCGTTGGCCTCGAGCCGCTGATAGCCGGAGTGGGCGGCGTTGGCGACCGGCTTGCCGCGCGCGTCGTCGTAGGCCAGCACCGTCGCCAGCAGGTCGGGCGGCGTCGGACCCATGCCGTTGAAGTTCGCGAACACACCGTCGCCGTGCCGGAAGAACCGCAGCATCGGCATCATGCGGTCGATCGCATTGATGAGCGCTGCGGGCGGCTGGATGTTGCGGGCGCCGAATGCTTGCCGCAGCGGCAACAGGTCGAGCAGGATTTCGATGAGCGCCCCGGGGTTGCGGCTGACATGACCGCCATCGGGCAGCACCTGCCGCTGCAACTCGTCGATCAGCCGCCGGCCGGCAGATTTGAGCAGCCGGGTCTGCCCGGCCATGCACAGCGCCGCATAGTTGAGCGCGAGCACCGCCTGCAGCCGGGGCTGTCCGTCGCGCAGACTGCCGGTACTGCGGCGGAGATAGCGGACCTGCCGGGTCAGACTGCGGATGAAGCGACGATAGAAGCGAACGTCGGCGTCTTGCAGGAGGAAAGGAGCGTGGGTCAACCAGGCGATGATCCGGCGGGCCACGATATCAGGCCGCCAGGCGAGCGCATTCCACTGGCCCTGCAGGGCGATCCAGTCGTCCACCAGCGCCCGCGCGTTCGAGCGCGTGATGGCGGATTCGGCGGCACGCAGGTGGCGCAGCCAGCCGAAACCCAACAGCGCTTCCGCCCATTCGGGCGACGGTGGCGTCATTTCGAACGGCGAACGGCCGTCGCAGGCAAGGATCTTGCCGGCGAAGGCGAAGCGGCCGCCATAGATTTCGCTGGCGCGGGTCGGATCGGCCGTGCGCAGGTCCTGGGGCGCAATCAGCAGCCGGTCGGCGCCGGCCGAGGAGAAGCGCCAGCGCAACAGCGGGTGCGCGTGCAGCCGGCCGACCGCGGCGCCCATCGCGCGGCGTACAACGAACAGGGACAGCGTCGTCCGTTCCGCGATCAACCCGCGGGCCATGTCGCCTCTTGGAGGTTGCGGGCCCCTTGTCCCGGCTCGCCACAATGCAGGATATCGGAGGGCGGAGTCGCGGCCAACCAGCCCGTCGGAAACGCTTGCGAAACCTCAACTTCGCGCGAGCCGGGCGGCGTAAAAGCCATCGAGACCTGCCATGCGCGAATCGCGATCGGGCAGGTGACAGGGCAGCGTGCGCAGGTCGCCGGCCTCGTTGACCAGCTCGGCCAGCTCGGCGACCTCGTGCGGCTCGATCGGGCGGCGCCGAAGATGAGCGTGCCGGGCGAGGGCCGCCGCGACCTGCTCCTCGCCCTCTTCCGGCTCCAGCGAGCACACGCAATAGACGAGCAGGCCGCCCGGCTTGGTCAACGCGACGGCACGATCGATCAGTCGCCGCTGCAGCTCGGTTAGCGCCGCGAGGTCGGCCTCGTGCTTGAGCCAGGCTACATCGGGATGGCGCCGGATCGTCCCGGTCGAGAGGCAGGGGGCGTCGAGCAGGACGGCATCGAACGGGCCGGCATCCCATTCGGTTGCGTCGGCGGCGACGGTTTCGGTCCGCAGCGCGAGGCGGGCGAAATTTGCCTGCAGGCGGGCAAGTCGGGCCGGCGAGCGGTCGACGGCGATCACATTGGCGCCGGCGAGGGCGAGCTGCGCAGTCTTGCCGCCCGGCGCCGCACACAGGTCGGCAACCGAAAGTCCGCTCACGTTGCCGAGCAAACGAGCCGGCAAAGCCGCCGCCGCATCCTGCACCCACCAGGCCCCTTCGGCGTAGCCGGGCAGCCGTGACACCGGGCCATGCGCCGTCGTGCGAACCGTCCCGCTCGGCAGGGCGCGGCCGCGCAGACGCGCCGCCCACTCGGTCGGATCGCGCTTGACCGTAAGATCGAGCGGCGGCGGATGCGCGAGCGCGCTTGCGATCGCATGGGCAGTCGGTTCGCCGTAACCGGCGCTCCAGCGAGTCATCAACCAGCTGGGAATGTCGGGCGCGGCCGCTTCGATCGGCCGCATCGCCTCGGGACCGTCGCGAGCCACCCGACGGAGCACGGCATTGATCAGGCCGGGAAAGCGGGATGCACGCCGGTCGGCCTGCGCTAACCGCACCGAAAGATCGACGGCCGCGTGGTCCGGCACGTCGAGCCATAGGATCTGCGCTGCCCCGATCAGGAGCGCGGTCTCGACCCGTGGTGCGTCGGGTGGGAATCCCTGCTCGAGATAACTCGACAGCAGTTTCCGCAAGGTGCCGAGCCGCCGCAGCACGGTTGCGGCCAGCATGCGCACCAAGGCGCGGTCGCGATCGTCCAGCGCCGCCAGGCCCGGATGGGCGTGCTCGCCATCAAGCTGCTCGTCGAGCGCACGGCGCTGACGCAGCACGGCTTCGAGGATCTCGGCCGCAATGCGCCGCGCCGCAAGGCCGGGCGCTTCAGCCTGCAAAGCCTTGCGGGGACGGATCATGCCGGGAGTTCACCTCAGTCGAGGCAATCTTCCCTACCGGCGGCTCTGGTCGAAATGATGGCTGGATTGATTGGACGTACTCGCGGCGCCGCGCGGGCGGCGCGTGCCAGTTCGGCGCGAACGAGCCAATCCAAAGCGCGCTCACGCACGTGTACCTTTACCCTACAAGATTACCCCCAAGGGCCGCTGCGGCGGTCGCCGCCGCCCCATCGACCGTACGGCTGCGTTCCGCTGACGGCGCTCCGCGCCGCAGCCGTCCCATGGCCGCCGCCCATCGTGCGGGCCAGCTCCTGCAACGCGGCAATGCGGTTCTCGGTCGCCGGATGGGTTGAGAACAGGTTGTCGAAGCGGTGGCCCGACAGCGGATTGATGATGAACAGATGCGCGGTCGCCGGATTGCGCTCGGCGGTGTCGTTTTCGATTTCGTGCGCGGCGTTCGAGATCTTGGCCAGCGCCGCGGCAAGCGCCATCGGGTTGCCGGCGATCTCGGCGCCGATGCGGTCGGCGGAATATTCGCGGGTGCGGCTGATCGCCATCTGCACCAGCATGGCGGCGATGGGGGCCAGAATCACCATCAGGATCGTGCCGATGGCGCCCAATCCGCCGCCCTGATTGTCGCGGTGGCCGCCGCCGAAGAACATGCCGAACTGCGCCACCATCGAGATTGCGCCGGCAATCGTGGCGGTAATCGTCATGATCAGGGTGTCGCGGTTCTTGATGTGCGCAAGCTCGTGGGCGATCACGCCCGCGACCTCGTCGCGGGTGAGCGTTTGCAGCAGTCCGGCGGTGACCGCCACCGCCGCGTGCTCGGGATTGCGGCCGGTCGCGAACGCGTTCGGCTGCGGATTGTCCATCAGATAGAGGCGCGGCATCGGCAGACCGGCGCGCTGCGCAAGTTGCTGCACGATATCGTAGAGCTCCGGTGCCGTGCGCGCGTCGACTTCGTGCGCGCCGTGCATCGACAGCACGAGCCTGTCGGAATTCCAGTAGCTGAACAGGTTCATCGCGGCCGCGATGACGAGCGCGATCATCATGCCGAACTGGCCGCCGATCAGGTATCCGATGGCCATGAACAGCGCCGTCAGGCCTGCCAGCAGGATCGCCGTACGAAGGTAGTTCATTAGCCGCTCCCTGGACGCGAGCGCCGATCGCATGGCCGTGCAACTACGACGCCCCGGGAGAATGTTGGGGGCCGTCGGGCCGTTCTCAAGGCGTGCGGCGCGGCGTCGCGGGCGCTCGCCAAGGTGGCGCCCGCCCCGCGGGGCTTGGCGTCGCTACCGCGTCACCACCACCGGCGTGCCGACGCTCACCCGGCCGTACAGGTCGACCACGTCGTGGTTATACATGCGGATGCAGCCATAGGAAACGAACCCGCCGATCGAGCCGGGCACATTGGTGCCGTGGATCGCGTAGGTGCCGCCGCTCAGCGTGAGTGCCGCCGCGCCCATCGGATTGCGGGGTGAACCGCCGGGGATGATGTGGGGAAGCGAAGGCTTGTCGCGCCTGACGTCAGGCGGCGGCGACCAGGCCGGCTGCAGATGCTTACCGTCGATGCTGGTGACGCCCGACCACTGTTTGCCGGCACGTCCGACCCCAACCGGGTAACGGATCGCGCGGCCGTCGCCGAGCACGTAATAGAGCCGACGCTCGCTGGTACGCACCACGATCGAGCCGGCCGTCGCATCGGCGCGAAAATGCACGATCTCGCGGGCAGTCACCGGATCGGACGCAACGGAAAGGCACGAGACGGCGACGGCAACCGCCGCCGCGAACGACAACACGCGCATGACACTCCATTCCCCCGGCTGCCTGCGTCATGGGCTACGCGGCGGCAGGCCGGATTCCTCGACATTGACGATGGATCATACGGGAAGGGTGGGCGTGGTTCAGCGCCGAACTGCCGGTAACCTTAAGGGAAGGCCGAAATTTGCGTCGCCGTGTGGCGGGCGCGCGTCGCTTATTGCAGGACCTGCCCCTTCCGTCCGGGGAACCGTCCGAAGTCCCGGTCGAGCGTGATTGCTTGCGCGATATGGGTGGCAATACTATCGATGCCTGACCGAACGCGGCGCAAGGCTCTCCCCGCTTCGAGCGACATCGCCACGACCTCGCCGCGAAACAGCTCGTAGCGGCCCGCCGGGCCCTCGGCCCAGGTTCAGGAGTTCGTCAACCGTCATGCGCGGCTTGGTCAGCGCGGCCATGACCATTTGCCGGCTCCTGTTGTGAGTCGTGACCTTAGGCGCTCTTCCGGTTCTGTCGGTTGCTGACCAGGTCGTCGACCACGGCCGGATCGGCGAGTGTGGAGGTGTCGCCGAGGTTGCCGAAATCGTCCTCGGCGATCTTGCGCAGGATGCGGCGCATGATCTTGCCGGATCGGGTTTTCGGCAAGCCGGGCGCGAACTGGATCTTGTCGGGTGCCGCGATCGGCCCGATCTCCTTGCGGACCCAGGAGACCAGCTCCTTGCGCAGCTCCTCGGTCGGCTGCTCGCCGGTCATCAGCGTGACATAGGCGTAGATGCCCTGCCCCTTGATATCGTGCGGGTAGCCGACCACGGCGGCCTCCGAGACGTTCGCGTGCGCGACCAGCGCGCTCTCGACTTCGGCGGTGCCGAGCCGATGACCCGAGACGTTGAGCACGTCGTCGACGCGCCCGGTGATCCAGTAGAAGCCGTCGGCGTCGCGTCGGCAGCCGTCGCCGGTGAAATACTTGCCGGGGTAGGCCTTGAAGTAGGTGTCGATGAAGCGCTGGTGGTCGCCGAACACGGTGCGCATCTGGCCTGGCCAGGAATCGGCAATGCACAGGTTGCCGGAGGCGGCGCCCTCCAAGACCTTGCCTTCGGCATCGACGATAACCGGCTGCACGCCGAAGAACGGATTGGTGGCCGAGCCGGGCTTGAGCTTGGTCGCGCCCGGCAGCGGCGTGATCAGAATCCCGCCGGTCTCGGTCTGCCACCAGGTGTCGACGATCGGGCAGCGGCCCTCGCCGACGACGTGATAGTACCACTCCCAGGCCTCGGGGTTGATCGGCTCACCGACCGAGCCGAGCAGCTTGAGCGAGGTGCGCGAGGTCTTCTTCACCGGCTGGTCGCCGGCCTGCATCAGCGCGCGGATCGCGGTCGGCGCGGTGTAGAAGGTGCTGACCTTGTGCTTGTCGATCACCTCCCAAAACCGCGACATCGTCGGATAGTTCGGCACCCCCTCGAACATCAGGCTGATGGCGCCGTTCGAAAGCGGGCCGTAGACGATGTAGGTGTGGCCGGTCACCCAGCCGACGTCGGCGGTGCACCAGTAGACGTCGCCATCGTGATAGTCGAACACGTACTGGTGCGTCATCGAGGCGAAGACCAGGTAGCCGCCGGTGGTGTGCAGCACCCCCTTCGGCTTGCCGGTCGAGCCGGAGGTGTAGAGGATGAACAGGGGGTCCTCGGAGCTCATCTCGGCGCACGGGCACTCGTCGGTGACGTGCTTGACGGCCTCGTGATAGTAAACGTCGCGCACCGGATCCATGTCGACCGCTGCGCCGGTGCGGCGTACCACGATGACGTGGTCGACGCCGCCGACCTTGGCGATTGCGGTATCGACGTTGGCCTTGAGCGGGACTTTGCGTCCGCCGCGCAGGCCTTCATCGGCGGTGATCACCACCTTCGAGCCGCAATCCTCGATGCGTCCGGCCAGGCTGTCGGGCGAGAAGCCTCCGAACACCACCGAGTGGATGGCGCCGATGCGCGCACAGGCGAGCATCGCGTAGGCGGCTTCCGGGATCATCGGCAGGTAGATGGTGACGCGGTCGCCCTTCTCGACGTTGCGGTTGCGCAGGATGTTGGCCATCCGGCAGACCTCGTCGTGCAGCTCCTGGTAGGTGACGTGCTTGGAGTCGGCCGGATCGTCGCCCTCCCAAATGATCGCGGTCTGGTTGGCGCGCTTCGGCAGGTGGCGGTCGACGCAGTTGTAGGAAGCGTTGAGGGTGCCGTCCTCGAACCATTTGATCGAGACATTGCCGGTGAACGAGGTGTTCTTGACCTTGGAGTACGGCCTGATCCACTCGACGCGCTTGCCGTGCTCGCGCCAGAAGCCGTCCGGATCCTCGACTGCGCGCGCGTACCGATCCTTGTATTTCGGCTCGTCGACCCAGGCGCGCTTCTTCCACTCGGGCGGAACGTCGTAGATCTTCTCGGACATGCCTTCACCTCCCAGCACGCGCGGCGCGCCTCCGCCGCACGCCGCACCGATCATGGTTCCGGCCATTATGCGGAGGCGCGGCAGCCGCCACAAGACAACCTTGGTCGGTCGACGATGGTATAGGGTGCCCGAGAGGAGGCAGCACGCAGCCCGGCCGCTTGCGGCCCGGCTGCGTGCCGGCTGCGTGGGCTAGCTGGCGGCGATGGGGTGTCCGCTGCCGTTGCCGCGCTCGAGCTCCATCAGCAGGCGCTCGGCCTTGGCGTCTTCGATCCGATTCACGAAGCGATGGCCCTCGTAGACGTCGCGCAGCGTCTTGGTCACCGTAATGCTGGATTGCACCAGCAGCGCGGCCGCCATCGCGAAGTAGGCTTTGATCCACACGTCCACGGGCGCGAACAGGATCCCGGTCGCGACCATCAGCACCGAAAAGGTGAAGGACGCGTACGTGAAGGTGATCCAGGCCGGCGAATGCTGGCCGCTGGGGGCGGTATTGGCGTGCATGCTCATGGCTCCTGATCAGGGTTGCGTTGCGGATGGCGCGTCACACTGCCGCCGCGCCGGCGGGAGGCGGGGCCTGCCGGCGCAGCCGTGCCAGCACGTCGTCGGCCGTCGGCCGCGTGCGCTTGCCGAAGCCGGCATCGGCGAGTCGCTCGGCGACCGCGGCCGGGGCCGCGGCCGCGTCGAGGGAGTCGAGTGCAGCATCTGCGGCGGCGTCCTCGGCCTGCCGTTCGCGCAGGCGCCTGAGGGTTGCTTCCGCTTCGGCAAGCGAGGACGTGCCGGCGCCGCCAAAGACGCCAACATTGGTCTTGAGGCGGCGTACCGACTCGGCCGCTTGCGCGATCCGGCGCCCGCGCTCGAGCTCGGCCAGGCGCTGGCCGGCCTGCGCCATCGACGCCTTGAGTTTCGTGATCTCGCCTGCGAACGCCGCACGAGCCTCGCGCAGAGCGTCGCGATCGGCTTCCAGCACCGCAATCGCCTCCGCGGCCTCGCCGGCGAGGTCGTCCCGGCCGCCGCCGAGCGCCGCCACCGCGCGCTCCTCGAGGTCGGCGATGCGCTTGAGCGTCGCCTCCAGGCGTTTGCTCTCGGCCTCGTCCTGCGCAACGGCGAGCGCCAGCGCCCGCTTGCCATGATCGATCGTCGCCGCGGCGTCGCGGATCTGTTGGGTCAGGATCAGGAGCGCGCTGCGATCGGCGAACTCTTCCTCGGCCGCGGCGGCCGCGCCGAGTGAGCAAGGTCTTGAACATGGTGCCCTCCCTTATTATGAACAACGTTCACGCTGGTCTTTAGCGCACCCGTGAACGACGTTCAATAACTATTTTGAACATCGTTCAGAATCGAGGTCACGAATGCGTGATCAATCTAAGTCTATGCAAAGGCGAGAGAAACTGAAGAGCGCCTTGGTCAGCGCGGCCGAGCGCATGATCGAGGCCCATGGCCTTGCGGGTCTGCGAGCCCGGGCGCTTGCGCTGCGCGCCGGCTGTGCAGTCGGGGCCATCTACAATGTCGTCACCGACCTCGATGACCTTGTCATGGTGGTCAACGCGCGCACTCTGCAGGCACTGGAGCGCTATCTGCGGGAAACCGGCGCCATCAGCGACGCACCGCCCGCGCCCGATCAGGTCGTCGCCCGCCTCACCAGCATGGCGCTGGCTTATCTCGATTTCGCAGCCCGCAACACCATGCGCTGGCGCGCGGTGTTCGATCACCGGCTGGCCAATGGGCGGGAGCTTCCGGCCTGGTATCTGGAGGATCAGCGGCGGTTGTTCGAGTATATCGAGGGGCCGCTCAAGACACTGCAGCCCGAGGCCGCGCCGGAAGCGCGCTTGCTGATGGCGCGCTCGCTGTTCTCTGCGGTCCACGGCGTGGTGCTGTTGGGCCTAGAGGAGAAGCTTCAGCGCATTCCGCTCCCGATCCTGCGCGAGCAGCTGACGCTGGTCGTGGGGGCCCTTGGTCGCGGCCTTGCCGCGCCACGGTGAGAAAGTGCGTTCTGGCGTGCCGCAGGCATCCAACGACTCGACGGTGCAGTAGCTGTTGTATGGTGGCGCGCAACAGGAGGGAGCATCCGATGACGAGGGGCATGCGCGCGTGGACGTTCAGCTACATTTTGGCGGCCCTGGTTTTTTCCGCCGCGCCGGCTGCGCCGCAATCGCCTTCGGAGGACACGCTGCGCGCCGCCCGCGAGCTCGTGATCGCATCGCGCGCCGGCGATCAGATCAAAACGCTGCTGCCGCTCATCGTGCAGCAGATCAAGCCGATGATCGTGCAGAATCGGCCAGAGGTCGAGCGCGACCTCGATCAGATCATGCCGCTGATGTTGGGGCTGATGAATTCGCGTATCGAGCAGTTCACCGACACCATGGCGCAGATCTATGCGCGCAGCTTCACGGTCGACGAGTTGCGGCAGATGCAAGCCTTCTATCAGTCGCCGACGGGGCAGAAGCTCTTGGATCGAACGCCGGCGATCGCGCAAGAAAGCATGGCGCTCGGCCAGAAAATCGGCCAAGGCATCGCCAACGAGCTGCGCGAGCGCGCCATCGAGGAGCTTCGCAAGCGCGGTCACAATATCTGACGCCGGCTGATCACACGCCGAACGCGCCGATGACCATGCCCATGACGACGAGCACGACGAGCCAGTGGCCGGCGTCAATGGCGAACAGACGCCAGCTGCGGCCGCCGAACGCATAGTTGACCGCGATCGTCGTGACCACGAAGCCGAGCCACGCGAACGCGCCGGAGATGCCGCCGGCGCGGATGGTCACCTGGCCGAGATGGCCGATCAGGCCGGCCAGCACCCAGGCCATCACCAGATTGGCGACGAACGCGAGTGCGAACGGCAAGGAGCCCTTCGGGTCGGCCTTGAGCGCGGCCCGCTCCTGCTTGAACGCCTCCATGGTCTTGCCTTGGGCGGCGACCCAAGGATTGGCGAGCGCGCTGTACCATACGGCGCCGACCAGCCACCCGGCTACGGCGGCGACGACTACGGCGAGATAGCTGATGCCGGCGAATGCCATGGCGAGCTTCCTCCATCGTTTGTCTAGCTTATCCGGCGGCGCGCAAGACACGCAAAGGTGCACGAGCGGGGCTATGCGCCGCTCACCGGTCGGGTTGCGTGCCCGCCAACAGCTCCCATACCGCTGTGCGCTTGATCTCCCGATCCTCCAGATCGCGGGCGACAGGGATCCGATACTCGCAGAGCCGCACCAGCCGCTTCCTGGGCAGGTAGGCGCGTCCCGGATCGCCGATGAGGACGCGACAGCCGAGTGCCGCATGCCGCTCAAGGAATGAGAGCGCACGCTCCGCCGTCCTGCGCTCGTAGAACAGATCGCCGACCAGGATGAGGTCGTAGCGCGGCTCCGCCGGCGCCGGGTGGTCGAGCAGGTCTTGGACCAGGACCTCCGCGTGGACGCCGTTCGCTTCCACATTGAGCAGGATCGCGCTCGCCGCCAACGCGTCGATTTCGGCGGCAATGACCGGCGCGGCGCCGGCGCGCGCCGCCGCGATTGCGACCAAGCCCGACCCCGCCGCCAGGTCGAGCACCCGTTGGCCGGCGATCCGTTCGGCGTTGTCGAGCAGGTAGCGGGCGAGCGCTTGGCCGCCGGCCCAGGCGAACGCCCAGAACGGCGGCGGCAGGCCGATCTCGCCGAGCTCATCCTCGGTCTTCTGCCACAGCGGCACCGCCTCGTCGGCCAGGTGCAGCATGATCTCCGGCACGTGCGGCACCGGCCGCAGGCGCGTATTGGCGCGGATGAATGGGACGGGGTCGGCAGACCGGGGCGATTGCGACACTGTGCTAAGTATCCGAGTTGTCATCCCGGACGGCCGCGGCGGACCGCACGGCCGCCGTGTCCGATCCGGGACCCACGTATCCCATGGGTGGGTTTAGTTCGTCTCCATAGGAGTACATGGGTCCTGGCTTCTCGCGCGCTCTGCGCTCGGCCGGGATGACAGGATAAAGTGCGGGACCTTCAGGAGTAGCCATGCCGTCCATCAATCCTGATCGCGTTCTCGGTGATCTGTACAAGCTGCGCATCTTCGGTGCCTACAAGACCGGCGTCCATCGTCCCACCTTTTCGCCGGAGGACGTGGCGTCGCGCCAGTGGCTGACCGAGCGCATGACGGAGGCGGGACTCGAGGCGGCGATCGACGGCATCGGCAACGTGCTCGGTCGCTCGCGCGCGCCCGGCCGCAAGATGCTCGCCGGCTCGCACCTCGAAACCCAAAACCATGCCGGCTGGCTCGATGGCGCGCTCGGTGTCATCTATGCGCTCGAAGCCGCGCGGTCGCTCGCCGAGGCGTCCGGCGAAGTCGGAGTCGATGTCGCAGCATTCTGTGACGAGGAGGGTCATTTCGGTTCGTTCCTCGGCAGCCGCTCGTTCATCGGCGTGCTCAGCGAGGCCGACATCGACCGGGCGCGCAACCGCGACGACGGCACGCCGATGCGGGCGGCGCTCACCGGCGCCGGCTATGCCGGGCGTCCGCGTCTCGAGATCGATCCCGAACGCTACGCCGGGTTCTTCGAGGCGCATATCGAGCAAGGCGACACGCTGGAAGCGTCCGGGCGGCGCATTGGCGTCGTCACCGCGATCGTCGCCATCTGGCAGTACCGCATCACCGTCACGGGCGAACAGAATCATGCCGGCACGACCAGCATGGCGCGCCGGCGCGACGCCGGGCTCGCGCTGGTGCGGCTGCTGGCGGCGATCGATCGGCGCTTTCCTGAGATTGCGGCGCCGCGCACGGTGTGGACGACCGGCCGCATCGCGCTCGATCCTGGTGGACCGAGCGTGATCCCGGGCGGTGCCGAAGCCTTGTTCCAGTTGCGCGACGCCGACCCTGCAGTGCTCGACCGTCTCGACGCGACGCTGCATGAGCTGGTGGCGGAGGCGAACCGCACCGGCCACTGTCCGATCGAGCTCGTGCGGCTCTCGGCCAGCACGCCGGCACTCATGGACGAGCGGCTGCAGGCCGCGCTCGAGGCCGCCGCCGAACGCCATGCACCCGGTAAGCACGTGCGGATGCCGAGCGGCGCTGGTCACGACGCGCAATGGCTGGCCCGCAAGCTGCCCGCGGCCATGATGTTCGTGCCCTCGATCGGCGGCATCAGCCATCACTGGAGTGAGAACACGAGCGACGAGGACATCGTGCTCGGGGCCCAAGTTTTCGCCGACGCGATCGCGTCCGTGCTGCGCGCTTGAGCATCGGTAGCCGTCGTCACCGAGCCGAAGGCGAAGCAATCGAGCACTGCCTGTTCGAGCGGTTGCTTCGTCGCTGCGCTCGTCGCAACGACGGGCAAGCGGCCATGTGGTGCCCTGGCACCTTCCCGGAACAAATCCAGACCGAGCGCATTGCACAACCTTGGAGCTTGCGGTCGCCATGGGGTCTACGGAAGGCATAGGTGCGGAAAGTGCAACGCAGGACGCGACCATGGTCGCGCGTCTTGCCGGCGCCGGCAGCGCGGGCGCGTCTTCGGCCGTCAAGCTCGCGCAGCGGCTCGGCCTCAACTACGTGGCGACCGACGCGCTGACCTTGCGCCGTCAGCGCAGGGGCACTGGATTTTCCTATCTGACGCCGGCGGGCCGACCGATCCGGGATGCCGCCACGGTGCAGCGGCTCAAGGGCCTCGCGGTGCCGCCCGCCTACGCGGACGTGCTCTACGCCGAGGACCCGCAGGCGCATCTGCAGGCGATCGGTCGCGACGCCGCCGGCCGGCTGCAGTACCGCTATCATCCCGAGTGGCAGAAGGTGCGCGAGATGCGTAAGGCGAGCCGGCTGGCGCGCTTTGCCGAGGCGCTGCCGCGTATCCGGCGCAGCATCGGCCAGCACCTCGGCAGCGGCGAGCCGACGCGTGAGTTCGCGCTCGCGTGCGTGATCGAGATGGTGGCCCGCAGTGCGATCAGGCCCGGCAGCGAGAGCTATGCGCGCATGCGCGGCACTCGCGGCGCCGCGACGCTGCTCAAGTCCAACGTCGTCGTCGACGGCGAGACGGTCACGCTGAGCTTCAAGGCCAAGGGCGGCAAGAGGGTGCAGAAGGAATTCCGCGCAGCGCGGCTGTGCATTGCGATCGAGATGCTGCGCAAGCTTCCCGGCCGCCGGCTGTTCCAGTATCGCGCTCAGAGCGGTGACGTGCGACGGGTGACGGCGCACGACGTCAACAAGTTCCTGCGCGAAATCGCCGGCGCGCAGATCTCGCTCAAGGATTTCCGTACCCTGCTTGCCTCGGTGCAGGTGCTCGACGCGCTCGCCCGCGAGCAGCCGGCGACCAGCAAGCGCGGACGGCGGCGGCAAGTGCTGGAGGCGATCCGGGCGGCGGCCGAGGATCTCGCCAACACCCCGACGATCTGCGCCAAGAGCTACGTGCACGAATCGGTGGTAGCTGCGTTCGAGGAGGGAATACTCGAGCAGTTCGCCGAGGCACTGCGCAACTGCCGCTCCGGAGGACGCCGCGAAAAGGTTTTGGCGCAGGTGATCGCCACCGCGGCGGCGGCGTAATTCCTCCCCCGAAAGGGAGGGAGGCTTCGCGCGACAGCGCGAAGCGGGATGCGGTTCAGCCGTCGCGAGGCCCGACCCGGCCTCTCGTCGCTCGCCTACCCTCCCGCTTTGCGGGGGAGGGACGAGTCACATCCCGCCGAGTTTGCAGATGATCTCCCATTCCTTGTCCATCACCGGCTGCACCGAGAGGCGCGGCTGGTGCACGAGCAGCATGTCGGCGAGGCGACGGTCGGCCTTGACGGTCGACAGCGTCACCGGCTTGCGTAGCTTCTCCACCGTCTTCACATCCACGGCGAGGAACTTGCCCTCGTCGTCGGTCGGGTCGGGGTAGGCTTCGCGCACCACCTCGACGATGCCTATCACCCGCTTCTCCTCGCCGGTGTGGTAGAGGAACGCCGGCTCGCCTTTCTTCATCTCCTTGAGATGCCGGCGCGCGGTGAAGTTGCGCACGCCGGTCCAGGCATCGCCCTTGGCGCCCTTCGTTGCCAAGTCGTCCCACGAATATTCCTCAGGCTCGGTCTTTAGCAGCCAACGCGCCATGGGCGCCTCCCGCTTTAGATTTAGCGATGATGTTTGTTGAAGAGATGGATTGCCGGGTCAAGCCCGGAAAAGGCGCTTTGTCGAGCACCATGCCCTTGCGCACCCTGTGGCGTCCCGGACGGCGAGCCCAGCGAGCCGATTCAAGATGCATGCCGGGATGACAGCGGAGTGCCGAAGGGTTCAAGCCTCGGCGCGCAACGGCCGCGTCAGCAACGAATCGATCGCCTCATCGACGCTCAGCCGGCGGTCGAGCACGGCCGCCACCGCGGTCGCGATCGGCATCTCGACGCCATGGGCATTCGCCATTTCCACCAGGGCGGCGGCCGTATAGGCGCCTTCGGCGAGTTTCGGCCCGTCCGGCGCAAGGTCGGGCGCGCGACCCTCACCGAGCGTGATGCCGAGCGAGAAGTTGCGCGACTGCGCGGTCGAGCAGGTGAGCACGAGGTCGCCGAGCCCGGAAAGCCCGGTCAGGGTCTCGGGACGCGCGCCGAGGGCACGGCCGAAACGGAACAGTTCCGCGAAACCGCGCGTAGTCAGCGCCGCGACCGCGCTCGGGCCCAGCCGGCGACCGGCCGCGATGCCGGCTGCGATCGCCAAAACGTTCTTGGCCGCGCCTCCGATCTCGACCCCGCGCACGTCCAAGGAGTGATATGGCCGGAACGTGGGTGAGCCGAGTGCGGCCGCGAGCGCAGTCGCGACCGCCTCGTCGCTCGTGGCAAGCGTCACGGCAGTCGGCAGTCCGCGCGCCACGTCGGTCGCAAAGCTTGGGCCCGATAGGATCGCCGGCGTCGCCAGCGGAACCGCCTGCGCGATCACCTCGGTCATGAAGCGGTGGGTGCCGCGCTCGATGCCTTTCGCGCATGCGACCACCGGGAGCGGCCTGCGCAGCTGCGGTCCGAAACCGGTCGCGACCGCGCGCAACGCCTGCGCCGGCACCGCCAGCAGCATGGCGTCGGCCGCGATCGCCTCGGCAATATCGGGCGTGACCGTCACCTGCGGTTCCAGCGCGATGCCGGGAAGGCGCGGACTTTGCCGAGTGCGCGCGATCGCCTCGGCGCTCGCGCGCACGCGTGCCCACAGCGTGACGGCGCGCCCGGCGCGCGTCAGCGCATTGGCCAGCGCCGTACCCCAAGCGCCCGCTCCCAGTATGGCGATGCGGTCGAACGTCATGCGGCGCCGTCATGCCGGAGCGCCGGCGACCTGATCGAGCGGCCAGCGCGCCCGCGGGCTCGCCTCCAAGGTATCGGTCAATCCGCGCGCCAGGCGCTCGGCGCCTGCCCAGGCGATGATCGCGCCGTTGTCGGTGCACAGTTCCGCCGGCGGCACGACCAGGGGGATGCGCGCGCCGAAGGCCACCCGTTCGAGCGCACTGCGAATCGCACGGTTGGCGGCGACCCCGCCGGCGGCCACCAGCGCGGTTGGATGGCCGAAACGCTCGCGGAACGCCCGCACTCCGGCAATCAGGCGGTCGTCGATGACGTCCACGATGGCGGCCTGGAACGCGGCGCACAGGTCGGCCACGTCCAGCTCGGACAACGGCGCAATCTTCTCCGCCTCGAGCCGCAGTGCGGTCTTGAGGCCGGAGAGCGAGAAGTCGGGCACGGTGCGACCGAGCATCGGGCGCGGCAGCGCGAAGCGCTGCGGGTCGCCGCGCAATGCCTGGCGTTCGACCTCGGGTCCGCCCGGATAGCCGAGACCGAGCAGCTTCGCGATCTTGTCGTAGGCTTCGCCGATGGCATCGTCGACCGTGGTGCCGAGGCGCACATAGTCGCCGACCTCGCGCACCGCGACGATCTGGGTGTGGCCGCCCGAGGCCAGGAACAGGCAGTAGGGGAAATCGATCGCGTCGGTGAGCCGCGCCGTGAGTGCATGCGCCTCGAGGTGATTGACCGCCACCAGCGGTTTCTCGGCGACCAGCGCAATCGCCTTGGCGGTGGTTAGCCCGACGATCACCCCGCCGATCAGGCCGGGGCCGGCCGCCGCCGCGATGCCGTCGAGCTCCTGCAGGCCGACATGGGCGTCGATCATCGACTTGGCGATCACGTGGTCGATGATCTCGACATGGGCGCGCGCCGCGATCTCCGGCACCACGCCGCCATAGGCGGCGTGCTCGTCCGCCTGCGACAGCACCACGTTGGACAGGATCTCGGCGCGCCCGTCCTCGTCGCGCCGTACGACGGCCGCGGCGGTCTCATCGCACGTGGTCTCGATGCCGAGGACCAGCATCATGCCTCCGTTTGCGGCGAGCGACGATGCTTTCACACCGCGTTCGGCGTCCTTATGATCCGGGCGCCTCGTCGACGGGGTACCACTGCGAGGTCGCATGGCGCAATCCTCAGGCCCACTGCTGCGCATCGGCACGCGCGGCTCGCCGCTGGCGCTGGCGCAAGCGGAGGAAGTGCGCACCCGCCTTGCCGCCGCCCACGGATTCGAGCCGGAGCGGATCGAGCTTGCGGTCATCCGCACCACCGGCGACCGGATTCAGGATCGCCCGTTGGCAGAGGCGGGCGGCAAGGGGCTGTTCACCAAAGAGATCGAGCAGGCGTTGCTGGACGGCGAAATCGATCTCGCTGTGCACTCGGCCAAGGATTTGCCGACCTGGCTGCCCGACGACCTCGCGCTCGTCGGCTGTCTGCCGCGCGAAGACGTGCGTGACGTGTTCGTCAGCCGCAAGGCGACAACGATCTCGCAATTGCCGGAGGGGGCCACGGTCGGCACCGCTTCGCTGCGCAGGCAGGCGTTGGTCAAACGGATGCGGCCCGATCTTTGCGTGGTGCCGTTGCGAGGCAATGTGGAGACGCGGTTGAGCAAGCTTGAGGCCGGCGTCGTCGACGCGACCGTGCTGGCGCTTGCGGGCCTCAAGCGCCTGGGCCGTGCCGATGTCGCGACCGCGCTGCTTTCGACCCGCGACTTCCCTCCCGCCGTCGGCCAGGGCGCGATCGCGATCGAGGCGCGCGCTTCCGATGCGCGGGCGCGCACGCTTATGCACGCCGTCGATCATGCAGAAACCACGATCGCCTTGACGGCGGAGCGGGCGTTCCTCGCGGCTCTCGACGGCTCGTGCCGTACGCCGATCGCCGGCTTGGCTGAAGTCGACGGCGGTCGGCTGAGCTTTCGTGGGCTGATCATCCGGCCCGATGGCAGCGAGGCACGCGAGACCACGCGCTCCGGCCCCTGCGCCCAGGCGGCGGCGCTCGGCGCCGATGCCGGGGCTGAGCTCAAGCGCCTGGCGCCGGCCGGCTTCTTCCATCACGAGTGACGGCGTTGCGTCTGCTGCTCACGCGGCCGGAGCCCGATGCGCTGCGCACGGCGGCCGCTTTGCGCGACCGCGCCCACCAGGTGCTGCTCGCTCCATTGCTGCACTTTGCGCCGGTTACGGACGCGGATCTCGGCGCGGGTCCGTGGGCGGGCCTATTGATGAGCAGCGCCAATGCGGCGCGCGCGATGGCGCGGCACCCGCGGCTGCGCGATCTCCGGCCGCTGCCGGTGCTGGCGGTCGGCGATCGCTCGGCCGAAGCCGCGCGCGCGGCTGGATTCGCGAACGTGGCATCCGCCATGGGTGACGCCGGTGACCTGACGCGCATCGTCGCCGGACAATTCGGCGGCGCAGGGGCGCGGTTGCTCTATCTCGCCGGCGAGGATCGTGCGGCCGATCTCGAGGCGGCGCTCGGTGCCCACGACATCGCCGTCGACACCGTGGTTGTCTACCGCATGGCCGCGGCCGAAGCTTTGCCGGCCGAGACTGCCGCGGCACTGTCGGAACGCTGGATCGACGGCGTCTTGCACTACTCCCGGCGCAGCGCCGAAATCTACCTGCGCTGCGCCGCTGCGGCCGGGCTGGACGCCGCCGCAACCGTGCCGGCACACTATTGCCTCTCAGCCGAGGTCGCCGCGCCTCTGCTGGCCGCCGGCGCCGCCATCGTACGCATTGCGCCGCAGCCGAACGAGAAGTCGCTGCTTGCGCTGGTCGGGAATGCCTAGAGTGGCATCGATTTTCTCCAGATCGCCCTCCCGCTCTAAACTGTTGTTTTGCGCCGGATCTTTTCCGCGAACCTGCTTGCCGCGCGGCGGGGTCGCGCGCAGAGCGGCCAAGTTGCGGCCACAGCGGGCCCGCAGTATGCCCCGTAGGCGTCCGGATCCCGAGGCTCGCCGATCGTTTTCGGGCATCCGACCCGGCGAGTCCTGGCAAAACGAGATCTTGGCAACCTGATGGGCCCAGTGGGGCCTGGATTGAAACTGGTCGCGACCGGCTGCGAAGGTGGAGGTGTGACATGGTAGAAAAAGGCGGCCCACGGCCGCCCAAAGCGTCGGGCGGCAAGCGTCGACCGCCCCGGCCCACCATCGACCTGACCGCCACAGAGCTTCCGTCGGAGCCGGTCGCCGCGCCCGCAAGCTCCATGAGCGAGCCCGCACGTATCGAACCGGTCGCAAGCTCCGTCGACCCCGCGCCGCCCGCCGTCGAAACGACCGTCTCTCAGGCGTCAGCCGCCGCGGACTGGCGAACGGAAAACGAGGCGCCGCCTCCAGCGCCGGGGCAGCCGACGGCCGGACCCGCAATGGCCGACGAACCCGTCGTACCCGCGGAAACGGGGGCTGAAACCAGCGCGCCTGCCTCGGGGAGAACGGAACCAGTGTCGGCCGAGCAGAGCACACAAGAGAGGCCTGCCGGACAGACGGCGGATGAGGTGATTGCCGGGCACAAGACGGACGAGGCGCTTGCCGGGCAGAAGGCTGAAGAAGAAGCCCTTGCCCAACAGAAAGCCGAAGAGGTGCCCTCGAGGTCCACGGCTGAACGGCCGTTCAAGGTGAGCGACGAGAGGCAATCGAATGCATCCGTCGCGCAGGAGGACGACAGCGCAATACCACCGCCACTGCCATCGAGCCATGGCATCAGCGCGCGCATGGCGCAGGCCTCGCCGTTGACGGCCGCTGCCGTCGGCGCGGGAGCGGCTGCGCTGGTCGCGATCGCGGTGACTGTCGGGCTCTGGAAGACCGGCGTGACGGCGCACGACGAACGCGTGCCGTCGCTGACGGCGCGCGTCGGCGAAGTCGAAGGCCGGCTCCGGCAATTCGCAGCCCAGCCGGCGCCTGCCTCAGACGAGCGGGTTGCCGCCATTGGGCAGCGCGTGCTCGAGATCGTGGATCCTCGCGTCAAAAGCGCCCTCGATGCCGAGCGCACGCGCGTGAAAGAGATCGACGAACGCCTGGCAAAAGTCGAAGAAACGGCGCGCACACAGCCGCCCGCGGCGGGATCGCCGGCCAGCACCGACTCCGCCGCCGCGGTCCTCGCCCACGTGCAAGAGCTCGAAAAGCGAGTGGCCAGCACCGACGCATCGCTCACGACCGTCAGCGAAAGGGTGCGCGAAATGGGACTGGCGGGCTCCGCGGCGACGGACGGCGCGATCAAATCGCTGGCGGACGCCTCCTCAGCTTTGCGCGGGCGTGTCGACGAGTTGGCCGCGCTCGCGCAGGGCGCCAACGATGCGGCGGCCAGATCGTCTGGCGCGTTCGGCGCGCGCGCGGCCGAAATCGCCGGCGCCGTCGAAACGATGAACGGGCGCATAGCTGCGCTCGAGGGCACGCTCAAAGGCTTGCAAGCCGCCGTGTCGCGGCCGACGGCGCCGGACGTCGATCGTGCGGCGCGGTTCGCGGTGGCGGCGCTGGCGCTGCGCGGCGCGGTCGAGCGCGGCGATCCTTTCGCATCGGAGCTGGCGGCCATGAAGCCCTTGGTCTCGGACCAGGCCTCGCTAGCGCCGCTGGAGGAGTTTGCGGCGATCGGTGTGCCGGCAGCCGCCGCGCTGGCGCGCGAGCTGTCATTGCTCGCGGCGGCGCGGCAAAAGGTTCCCGAGCCTGAGCCGCCAGGCGCCGGCGTGATCGATCGGCTGCAGGCCGCGGCCGGAAAGCTGGTGCGGATCAGACCGGTCGACGCGCCGGCCGCCGCTGACGCGGGCGATGCCATCGCGCGAGTGGAGATTCAGGCCGCGCGCGGCGATCTCGCCGGCGCGCTTGCGGCACTCGCGCAGCTGCCGACGCCGGAACGCGCCGCGTTCGAGCCGTGGATCAAGAAGGCGCAGGGGCGTGCGCTCGCGGTCGAGCGGGTGGCGCAACTCGCCGGTGCGGCGCTCGACGCGCTCGGAAAGACGCGATAGGTCATCCGCATGCTTCGCGTCGTTCTGTTTCTCATCCTCGTCGGCGTGCTGGCGCTGGCCGGTGCCTGGCTCGCCGACCGTCCCGGCGACGTTGCCATCACCTGGATGGGCTGGCGCATCGAGACCTCGGTGCTGGTCGCGGTGGCCGTGGTGGCCGTGACGACGATGCTCGCGATCGTGCTGTGGTCGATCGCACGACTGCTGCTGCACTCGCCGCGCGCCGTTTCCACGGCCCTGCAGGATCGCCGTCGACGCAAGGGTTACCTTGCGATCTCGCGCGGCCTGGTGGCGATCGGCGCCGGCGACGTGCGCGCAGCCAGGAAATTTGCCGGCGAGGCGGGAAAGATCGCACCGGATGAGCCGCTCGCCCTGCTGCTGCAAGCGCAGACCGCGCAGCTATCGGGCGACCGGGCGGCGGCCGAGGAGGCATTTCGCACGATGGCGGAGCACGACGCGACGCGCTCGCTCGGGCTGCGCGGCCTCTACGTGGAGGCGCAGCGTCGCGATGACCGCGATGCGGCGCGGACCTACGCGGAGGCGGCCGCCCAGGACGCGCCCGCGCTCCCCTGGGCCGGCCAGGCCGTGCTGGAATTCCGTTGCGCCGAGGCCGATTGGGATGGCGCGCTCGCGGCGCTCGAAGCCAGCAAACGCAGCCGCGGCATCGACGCCGCAACCTATCGCCGTCATCGCGCCGTGCTGCTGACGGCGCGCGCGCTTGCGCTGGAAGATGCCGATCCCGAGGCCTCCAAGACCGCCGCGCTCGAAGCCGCCAAGCTGGCACCGGATCTGGTTCCGGCTGCCGCCTTTGCCGGCAGGCTGCTGGCCGAGGCCGGTGCGACACGCAGGGCCGCCAGGCTGCTGGAGAAGGGCTGGCGTCTCAATCCGCATCCGGACCTCGCCGAGGTCTATGCGCACTTGCGCTCAGGAGACTCCGCGCGCGAGCGGCTGGCACGCATCGAAGTGCTGGCGCGGCAATCTCCCGGCCAGCAGGAAAGCATGCTGGCGGTTGCCCGCGCTGCGATCGAGGCGCACGAGTTCGCCCGGGCGCGCTCGGCGCTCGCGCCGCTCCTCAAGCAGCCAACCCAGCGGGTTGCGATGCTGATGGCGGAGCTCGAAGAGGCCGAGCACGGCGACGAGGGGCGCGCCCGTGAATGGACGGCCCGCGCGGTGCGCGCCGCGCGCGATCCGGCCTGGACCGCGGATGGCATGGTTTCCGACCGCTGGATGCCGATGTCACCGGTGAGTGGGCGGCTCGATGCATTCGAGTGGAGGGTCCCGCTCGCGGAGCTCGGGCGCGATGCCGGCGTGATCGAGGAGGAGCGGCGCGACGCGCGGCTGGTCGAAACGCCAGCGGTCGCGGCCAGCCTCCCGGTTCCCGCGCCGGCCGAGGCCGAAGAACGTCCGGCACCTGCCGCCGCGGCCCCGGTGGCGGCCGAAGAGGCAGGTCGTCAATCGCCCGCTGCCGCGGCGGCTCCGGTCGCCGCGCCGGCGGTTGCCGGCGGCGTGACGGCCGCTTCGGCGGCGGCGGGCGCCACCGCTGCGGCCTCGGCGGTGCGCGTGCCCGAGCACGGTCAAGCGGCTGCGCCGGAGAAGATCATCCCGCTGGTTCACGCGCCAGACGATCCCGGGCCTGAGCCGGACGCCGCCTCGGTCGCGGAACCGACGGAGGGGCAGAAGCGGCGGTTTCCGATGTCGTTCCGCTAGCGTGCCCGCCCTTGCTTGCTAATCGGCGCGTCGCCCGCTATCTCAAAACCGTCAGGACCGACCGGATGGAGGTGCGTCCTGCGACATCGGTCACGACAGTTTGCGCAAGTTCAGCCGCAATAGCTCAGCTGGTAGAGCACATCATTCGTAATGATGGGGTCGGGGGTTCGAATCCCTCTTGCGGCACCATCAAATTCAAT
>Ga0209382_10000457_pt1 | contig 67427 bp, 64 predicted proteins | sample SoiMetdeltSBSDD5_FD_187599 | JGI IMG/M metagenome (GOLD analysis project Ga0209382, IMG submission 187599) | Bulk soil microbial communities from a Populus tree surrounding site in Tennessee, USA - Soil MetaG P. deltoides SBSDD5 (SPAdes) (version 2) | ecosystem: Environmental > Terrestrial >...
CAGCACCAGCGACACGAAGATCTGGACAAAGTAGAGATAGGTGTTCACTGAGACGGCCCTCCTCGCGGCTCCGCCAGAGAGTATACCGGTAGCCGACCGCGAAGTGGATGTTCAGACGGCTGAGGCGGCCCGCGCCAGACGGGCGCCGCCGCTGCCGCTCGCGTTCGGCTGTGATCAGCCGAAAAGTCCCCCGGCGCGAACAGCGGGTGTGGTACGGTCAGGTACCGCGACGGGTCGCCGTTGACGCAGCGGCCCTCCGGGTATCGAAGGGTGCGGCCCGCGATCCACTCGTCGGGCACCAGTCGCCACCGGCGACCGCATCAGGGAGCAATGCTCCGCCCAAGCCACACGGCGGCGCCTGCGACGCTGGCCGTGTGGGATCACAGCGCGTGCTGTCACCGAGCTGTCTCGCGATGCGGTCGATCGCCCTTTTGAACCTGGCAGGTGCAGGAGCCCCAACCCTTCGGAGGTTTGTCTCATTTCGAGTCGCATCGCGACGCCCTCTGTGGTGCTGCCTGTCAGAAGGGACCAGCCGCCTCGCTCACTCCTCTGGCGGATGCGGAGCACGCTCTGCGTGCTGTCCTTTCCAATGCTTGCGATCGGAATCGCGGCGCTCACGATCCTGGTCCGCGTCCAGTACCTGTCTGACATCCCTCGATACCTTGACGAGATCAACGAGATCACGCCGGCCTTTGGGATCGTGCGAGGCACCAGCTTCCCCCTGGTGAGCGGACCGAAGCATCTCGGCGCCTTCTTCGACTACGTCCTCGCGGGTGCCATGTTCGTGTTCGGAAGATCGCCTGACCTTCCACGCGCCGTCGTGCTGAGCACCGGGCTGCTGACTGTCCTGGTGACGTACGGCTATGCCCGTGCGCTCGCTGGCCGCTGGGCCGGATTGATTGCCGCCGGGCTCCTGGCGGTGTCGGCGCCGCACGTGCTGCTCAGCAGCCGAGTCGCCTGGTCAGCCTCCCTGACCCCGTTGCTCGGTATCGGCGCCGCCTGGGCGTTGGAGCTGGCGGTGTCGCGCGGTCGTCCCTGGCTGCTGCTCGTCGCGGCGCTCCTGGCCGGACTCGCACTCCAGGCTCACCCGTCGTTTGTCGCACTGCTGCCAGGGTTCGCCATCTTCGGCCTGCTACGCGGTCGACACCTTCTGCGCCAACCGCAGCTCTACCTCGCCGGGCTCGTCTTCCTCGCGGCGTTCGCGAACGTCATGCTCTACAACTGGCAAAGTGGCGTTGGGGGTCTTCGGAGCGTCAGCCAGCAGTATCCTGGTGAGGGCCTTGGCATGGAGGTCTACGTCGAGAATTTCGGCGCGCCGCTGCACGGGCTCCTGCTGGCGCTTTCGTCGTCGGTCGACCCGACGAGGGCGCCATCGGTGTTCGAGCCGTTCGTCGTCTTCGTCGCCATATTGAGTCTGGTGGCATTGCTGAGCCTTGCTCGGCGGTCCACCGCCCTCCCGTTCTTCGTGGTCACCTCCGCGCTCCTCGTCTTGCCCCTCATCCATGATGATTTCACACCGCTGTTCAAGGCCCGGTACACCATGCCGCTGGTCCCACTCGTCTATGTGGCGGTCGCGGTGATGGTCGCCCGGATCCTGGCGCTGCGCGCTCGTCGCCTGAGATTCGTGGCGGCTGGCGCGGCGCTCTTGATGATGGGCGGCATGCTGATGTCGCTACGCGACTTCCAGTCCGCGATGATCGCAAACGACTGCACGAATGCTCCGCAGCGCGCCTTCATCGCCGAGTTGGAACGACACCTCCGGCCTGGCGAATGGATCCTGCTCGACGAAGGGCTGCTTCCGTCGGCTGAGCGGCTCGGGTACCTCACCCTCCTGGAGTTGTCAAGCAGGCGCGTCGGCGAGGCGAGCCTCGAACGCCGGGGCGTGTGGGACGAGCTGCGCGAACGCCCATCGTTTCTCACGGCAGTGCGCGACGGGAAGGCGATTCAAGTGTTTGAGAAGCAGGGACTCGCGCTCCTACCTCAATCCGTGAGCGCCGTTCACCCTGCCTCACGTGCGGCAGGCCCAGATGGGAGCGCGCCTGCGCAGGGCATCGGCCTCTACCGGGTGCATGCCGAGGGTGCGGCGCTCCTGGCCCATGACGCCGAGCCGGGCTGCGGCAACCTCCTCACGAATTGAGACCCGCCCGCTGGCGGTCGTGGTCGACTAGACAGCAGTCGCGGCCGGCGCCGGGCGGACGGCGCCGTTGCCGTTGGCGCGTCGCCGCTCGTAGAGCTGCGCAATCGCCGTCGTCAGCCGCTCCGGGCTGTGCCGCAGCGCGTTGTGCGGGTCCACCACGTCGAACAGCGCGACCTCGACGCCGAGCTTCTCCATCTCCTCGACGTCCGGGCCGACGTGCTGGACGCGCCACTCCGGTTTGATGCTGCCGCCCTGATTGCTGTTCGCCAGCACCACGTCGATCGGCTCGCCGCGCACGTGCCGCAGCAGCGCCTTGAGATGGTCGCTCGCCCGAAACTCGTCCGTCTCGCCCGGCTGGGTAGCCACGTTGCAGGCGTAGATCCGTAGCGCCTCAGTGGACGCGAGCGCCTTGGCGATGCCGTCGACCAGCAGGTTCGGCAGGATGCTGGTGTAGAGGCTCCCCGGGCCGACCACGACGATGTCCGCCTCCAGAATCGCGCGGACGGCGTCCGGGAACGCGGCCGGGCGCTCCGGTTGAAGGTAGACGCGCTGGATCGGCGTATTGGCAGCCGAGATCTTCGACTCGCCGAGCACGTGCGCCTCGCCCTCCAGCTCGGCGCAGAGCGTCACGTTCTCCAGGGTCGATGGAATGATCTGACCTCGAACGGCCAGGACCCGGCTCGCTTCGCGGATCGCCTCCTCGAAGTTGCCGGTGATGCCGCTCATCGCCACGATAAACAGGTTGCCGAAGCTGTGGCCGTCCAGGCCGCTGCCCTTTCCGAACCGGTACTGGAAGAGGCGGGCCATCAGCGGCTCGGCGTCCGCCAGCGCGACGATGCAGTTTCGGAAGTCGCCGGGCGGCAACACGCCGAGCTCGCGTCGCAGTCGGCCGGAGCTCCCACCGTCATCGGCGACGGTGACGATCGCCGTGATGTTGGCGGAGTAGTTCTTGAGGCCGCGCAACATCGTCGAGAGGCCCGTCCCGCCGCCGATCGTCACAATCTTCGGGCCGCGCTCGCGCTGCCGGTACGTCACCAGCGCGTCCACCAGCCCGACGCCGTTCTGCTGGTGCGCCAGCGGCACGGCCAGACTGCGGTTCAGCTTCATGACGGCGAGCGCCGTGACGGAAGCGCCGGCCAGCACAAAGATCAAGCCCCGAAGCCAGCGCGGCACGAACTGAAGCGTCACGTAGGCCGCTTCCATCGGCAGCGCCACGGTTCGATACAGCTCCACGAACAGATAGGCGAGCCCCAGGGCCAGCACCACCAGGCCGATCAGAGTGAGCCCGAGCCAGCGCTTGATGCGTAATCCGGGGACCAGCAGCTTCATCACGCGCATGCAGACATCACCATTCGACCAGGTCCCGGTGTGCGAGAGTCAGCGGCCCGGACGGTCACTGTTCCAGGTACCGATCCACGAGAGCAAGACAGATCGTCACGGTCAGCGAGCCGACGAGCGCCCCTACGAAGCCGTTCACCTCGATCCCTGGCACGATCCGCGCCGCCAGCCAAAAGACGACGGCGTTGACGACGAACACGAACAGGCCAAGCGTAATCACCGTGAACGGACAGGTTATGAACAAGAGGATCGGCCGGAGCAGTGCGTTGAGCAAGCCCAGGACTACGGCGAAGATCAGCGCTGTCGGCCAGCCATCGACAGAGATCAGACCCCACCGTGCGAACGCCCATTGGGCAAGCAGGACGGCGCCTGTACTCACCCCCAGGCGAATGAGGAGGTTCGTCATCTCGGTAGCCTCGGCGCTGACGGCCGGGCGGAGCGCGACGCGCGCGGCGGAGCTGCCGGAGCGCGCCCGCACCATCGCGGCGGGTGGAGTCTACCGGAACGGAGTTGAGAGTGGCGAGTGGCGAATGAGCCGAGACGCCGGCCGTGGACTGAAGTCCACGTCTACCATAGTGCCGTCCCTACGGGACTCGATTCAACCCACGGCCCTGGCGACGCGGCTCCACTTCAGGCCCGCCGACGCTGCACCACTTCACGGCCTCTCAGCGCCTCGTTGCTCGGGTCACTTTATTGTGGGGCCGTTTTTTGCGGTGCTATACTCGCAGGCTGCTGTCTCGCAGCGATTCTGCACGCGCTCGGACCGAGTGGGACGTGCCTCGCCGCCATCAACGCAGGCTCTGCCTGGCAAGGCGATGCGCCGTGAGGTCCCCGCCGGGATGAGGGGCGCGGAAGACCAAAACGTATGGGGAGTACCTTGTGGCCAGTCCAGTTCAGATGAAGACTCTGCTCGAAGCAGGTGTGCATTTCGGGCATCAGACGCGGCGCTGGGACCCGAAGATGCGACAGTTCATCTTCACCGAGCGCAACGGCATCCACATCATCGACCTTCAGCAGACCGTCCGCCGGCTCGAGGACGCCATGACCTGGGTCCGCGAGTTCGTGGCGAACGGCGGCATCTTGATGTTCGTCGGCACCAAGAAGCAGGCCCAGGAGACGATCGAGGAGGAGGCGCGCCGCTGCGGCATGCCCTTCGTCAATCGTCGCTGGATGGGCGGCATGCTCACGAACTTCCAGACGATCCTCAACCGGATCAAGCGTCTCGAGCAGCTCGAGCAGATGCGCGACGACGGCGACATCGATCGCCTCCCGAAGAAGGAGGGGATCAAGTTGATGGACGAGCTGGAGCGGCTGGAGCGGCTGCTCGGCGGCATGAAGAAGCAGTACCGGACGCCCCAGGCGATCTTCGTGGTGGACCCCCATCGCGAGCAGATCGCCATCGCCGAGGCGCGCCGATCTGAGATCAACGTCGTCGCGATGGTCGACACGAACTGCAATCCGGACCAGATCGACTACCCGATCCCGGCCAACGACGACGCGATCCGCGCGATCCGCCTGCTGACCGGTAAGATCGCCGACGCCGTTCTGGAGGGGATCGCCCAGCGCGAGGCGGCTGCCGTCGATCGCGATGCCGAGGAGGCCGCGGCTGACGTGGACGTCGAGGAGCTGGAGGCACGGGCGGTCGGCGGGCTCGTCTTCACACCTGACGACTTCGCGCCGGGCGAATCGGCCGAGCTGACACCAGAGCCGCGTGCGACCGCGCCGGCGGCGCCGGCCGAGGCGAGCACCCCGGCCTCGACGGAGCCGGCAGCGGTCGAGGCGGCGCCAGCCGCCGAGGCAGCCCAGACCCCGGTCGCGGAGACCGCCGAACCTGACACCGCCGAGGCGCCGGCCACGGCTGCGCCCTAGCGCGCTCGGTCCCCGGCCGAGCGCTAGCTGATATACCAGAGAAGAGGCGGGGACGGAGACCCGGCCAGCGGGGCGACGTGCGCCGGACCGGCGCGGACAGGGGTGGAATGTGGCTGTCGATACCAGCAAGATCAAGCAGCTTCGCGAGGAGACCGGCGCGCCAGTCATGGACTGCAAGCGCGCGCTCGAAGAGAGCGGCGGGAGCATGGACCAGGCCCGGACCTGGCTGCGCAACCGTGGCGCCGCCATCGCCGAGAAGAAGGCGGGCAGGGTCGCATCGCAGGGCGTCGTCGACTCGTACATTCACGGCGGCGGGCGGATCGGCGTCATCGTCGAGGTGAACTGCGAGACCGACTTCGTCGCCCGGAGCGACGATTTCCGAAAGCTGGCGCACGACATCGCGATGCAGATCGCCGCGACCAGCCCGAAGTACATCGGCACCGAGGAGGACATCCCGGACGATCTCCTCCCGGACGAGCAGCCGCTGCTCAAGCAGCCGTTCATCCGCGACCCAGGCCAGACGATCCAGGGCCTGGTCCACGAGGCGATCGGCAAGCTCGGCGAGAACATCGTCGTTCGGCGCTTCTCCCGCTTCGAGCTCGGCGCCTGATCTGGTAGCAGGCAGATCGTGAACGGCCACAGCGACTCCGAGGCTTCAGAAGGCTCCGAACTACGGTATCGTCGGGTCATCCTGAAGCTGAGCGGCGAGGCTGTCCAGGGTGACACGACCACGCCGATCGACCACGACGTGCTGGACTACATGGCGCGCCAGGTAGCCCAGATCGTCAGGCTCGGCGTCCAGGTCGCGGTCGTGATCGGCGGCGGCAACATCTGGCGGGGTGAGGCGGCCAGCGAGCGCGGCATGGAGCGGGCGACGGCCGACTTCATGGGGATGCTCGCCACGGTGATCAACGGCCTGGCCTTGCAGGCGAGCCTGGAGCGCCACGGTCAACACACCCGCGTCCAGAGCGCGATCACGATGTCCGAGGTCTGCGAGCCGTACATCAGGCGGCGGGCGATCCGGCACCTGGAAAAGGGGCGCGTCGTGATCTTCGCGGCCGGGACCGGCAACCCGTACTTCACCACCGACACGACGGCCGCGCTGCGGGCCGCCGAGATCGGCGCGGAAGTGGTGCTGATGGCGAAGAACCGGGTTGACGGCGTCTACGACGCCGATCCACGCACCACCCCGAACGCCCAGCGGTTCAGCCGGCTTCGGTACATGGAAGTGCTGGAGCGCGGCTTGCGCGTGATGGACACCACTTCGCTTTCGCTGTGCATGGACAACCGCCTGCCCATCATCGTGTTCGACTTGATGAACGCATCCAATCTGGAGCGGATCGTTCTTGGCGACGAGAGCGTCGGCACCGTCATCTCATGACCTGGAGGTGAGCCGTGAGCGACAGTAACGCATTGATCGGCGACTGCGAGCGACGGATGACGAGGACCCTCGAGGTTCTCCAGCAGGACCTGGCCTCCATCAGGACCGGACGAGCCTCACCATCGCTGCTCGACAAGATCCAGGTGGACGCCTGGGGCAGCGCACAGCCCATTCAGTCGGTAGCCTCGATCTCGGTGCCGGAGCCGCGCCTGCTGGTGATCCAGCCGTGGGACAAGAGCATGATCGGCCCGATCGAGAAGGCGATCCAGAAGTCTGATCTCGGGCTGAACCCGAACAACGACGGCACCGTGATCCGCCTCGCCCTGCCGCAGCTCAACGAGCAGCGCCGCAACGACCTGGCGAAGCAGGTCAAGAAGCGGGCCGAGGAGTCCAAGGTCGCCGTCCGCAACGTCCGCCGAGACGCCGACTCCGGACTGAAGAGACTGGAGAAGGACGGCAAGATCTCCCAGGACGACCTGCGCCGCGCCCTCGATCGCGTGCAGAAGCTGACCGACGGTTCGATCAAGCAGGTCGACGAGGCGGCCGACCGCAAGGAAAAGGAGGTCAAGGAAGTTTGATGGCCACCCAGCCCCAGACCCTTGGCAGGCCGGCCGAGCAGCTGGCGACCGCCCCCCGCCACGTCGCGATCATCATGGACGGCAACGGGAGGTGGGCGAGCGAGCGCGGCCTGGAGCGGCTGGCGGGCCACCGCGCCGGCACCGAGAACATTCGCCCGATCATCGAGGGGTGCGTCGAGCTCGGGATCGAGATCCTGACGCTCTACGCCTTCTCGACCGAGAACTGGCGGCGACCTGCCAACGAAGTGAACGGCCTCTTCGAGATCCTGGCCGACGTGATCGACCAGGAGACGCAGGACCTGCACCGCAACGGCGTGCGGCTCCGCCACATCGGCCGGCTCGAAGGGTTGCCGCCAACGCTTCAGGATCGGGTGCGCTACGCCGTCGAGTTGACCCAGCTCAACACCCGCCTCACCGTGAACGTCGCGTTCAACTACGGTGGGCGCGACGAGATCGTCGAGGCGGCCCGGCGGATGCTGCGCGATGGTCTGCGGCCCGAGGATCTGGACGAGGACACGTTCAGCAGCTACCTGTACACCGAGGGCATGCGTGACCCGGATCTCATCATCCGGACGGCCGGCGAAATGCGCCTGAGCAACTTCCTGATCTGGCAGGCCGCCTACGCCGAATACTGGTCCACGCCACTCTACTGGCCTGACTTTGGGAAGTCTGAGCTGGAACGCGCCGTACGGGAGTTCGGGGGACGGGAGCGCCGATTCGGAAGCCTGACCGCCGTGCGGGGGGGCCTCCAAGACTCCGACTGACAGCGCGGGAGCCTGCACGTGTGTAAGCGGCGCTCGATCACCCGATGGGCAGCGTGACGTGCTCCGCCTACGTTTCCTGAGCGCGTTCTTCGGCGTTCCCGTCCTGCTGGCGGTGACCATCGCGGGCGGCGGCTGGTACGTGGCGGTTGTCATCGGCGGCGCGATCCTCGCCTCCCTCGAGATGTTCTCGATGCTCTCCGTCGCCGGCTTCCGGCCGAGCGTGCCGCTCGGCCTCGGTCTGAGTGTGGCGATCGTGCTCGCCGCGCTCACGACGGACGCGCGGGTCATGCCGGGCATCCTGGTGGTGGCGACGCTGGCTGGCCTCCTGCTGATGATGGCGCGCCCGGACGCGAACGGTGCCCTGGTGGACTGGGCGCTGACCCTCGGATCGGCGATCTACGTCGGCGGCACGATGCACTACTTCGTGGCGTTGCGCTGGCTGCCGGAGGGACTGCTCTGGATGCTGCTCGTGCTGATCTGCACCTGGGTCTGCGACATTGCCGCGTTCTTCGTGGGGCGGCGCTGGGGAAACGCCCGGTTGGCGCCCCGGATCAGCCCCGGCAAGTCGGTGGAGGGGGCTGTCGGCGGGCTGGTGGGCGCGGTGGTGGCCGCGATCCTAGTGGGGCCGCTGCTGGCCTGGGTCCTCGCCGCCACCGGGCTCGGGCCGGTCAACCCTGGTGGGCTCGTCCGGCTGGCCGGGCTGGGTCTGGTGATCGGGGTCTGCGGCATCGGTGGCGACCTGATGGAGTCGTTCGTCAAGCGTCAGTGCGGCGCGAAAGACTCCGGCACCCTGATCCCCGGACACGGCGGCGCGCTCGACCGCATCGACAGCGTTCTGGTCGCGGCCGTTGGGGCATACTTCTTTGTGGTGACGACGTCATGAGCGAACGGAAACGGATCGCGATTCTCGGCTCCACCGGTTCGATCGGTCGCCAGACGCTCGACGTCGTCGCGTGGCACCCGGACCGGTTCGAAGTGGTTGCGCTTGCCGCGCGCAGCGATGCTCCGCTGTTTCGGCAGCAGGTGGAGCAATTCAAGCCGAAGCTGGCGGCGCTGACCGGCGCTTCGCGCAACGGCTGGGCCCCCGACGAAACCCGACTCTGCTTCGGCGAGCCGTCCCTGGTGGAGATCGCCACCGCGCCGGACGTCGACGTGGTGGTGGTGGCGACCAGCGGCACCGCCGGGCTGGCGCCCACGATCGCCGCGCTGGAGCTTGGCCGCGCAGTGGCGCTCGCCAACAAAGAAGTGCTCATCATGGCCGGGCACCTCGTCACCGAGGCGTCACGACGTTCCGGCGCTCCGATCATCCCGGTCGATTCGGAGCACAGCGCGGTCTGGCAGTGCCTGCTGGGCGAGGCCCGGCACCGGGTGCGTCGGCTGATCCTGACCGCCTCCGGCGGCGCCTTCCGGGACCTCCCGATCGGCGACCTGTCAAGCGTCACGCCGGCCCAGGCGCTCCACCACCCGAACTGGTCGATGGGCCCGAAGATCACCGTCGACTCGGCGACGATGATGAACAAGGGGCTGGAGGTACTGGAGGCGGCCTGGCTGTTCGACGTGCCGATCGAGGACGTCAGCATCGTGATCCACCGCGAGAGCATCGTCCACTCGCTGATCGAGCTGGTGGACGGCAGCGTCAAGGCGCAGCTTTCGCTGCCGGACATGCGCCTGCCAATTCAGTTCGCCCTGAGCTATCCTGACCGATTCCCCGCTCCCCTCCCGACGCTGGACCTGGCGCGCCTCGGGACGCTCTCGTTCGCCGAGGTGGATCGTGAGCGGTTCCGCTGCGCCTACCTGGCGATCCATGCCGGGTGCCTCGGCGACAGCTACCCGACCGTGATGAACGCCGCCAACGAGGTCGCCGTCGAGCTGTTCCTCACGGGAGTGCTGCGGTTCGACCAGATCCCGAACGTCATCGAGGAGATCGTCGAGCGCCACGTCCCGGTCCGCGACCCGAGCCTCGAAGAGGTCTGCGCCGCCGACGCCTGGGCCCGCGACGCGAGCCGCCGCGCCGCCCTCGCCTCTGCAACGTAGCTTGGCCGCGAACCGCGGCTCAACAGTGCGATAATGAGGTGTGCATACCACGAGGTGGACGAGCTATGACCGATGTTGCAGCGACGTTAGCGGAGATCGCATCGTTGTCCATAGACGAGCGATTGCGCATAGTGGGGGCGATCTGGGACAGCATTGCCGCTGACTTGGAGCTTGCTGACTCAGAGCTCCTGGAACTGACTCCAGCTCAGCTCGAAGAGGTGAAGCGGCGACTGGCCGCTCACGCAGCCAATCCCAATGCCGTCGTCCCGTGGGAGGTCGTAAAGGCGGAGGCCCTGGCGAGAATTCGCGCGTGACGCTGCCCGTCACGCTACGGGCCGAAGCACAAGCCGACTTCGACGCAGCCGTCCACTGGTATCAGTCTCAGCGGGCTGGCCTTGGCGCGGAGTTCGCCGAGCGGGTGCAGGAGACGCTGGATCGGATCGCGGCGCGGCCTGAGCTGTATCCGCGAGTCCTTCCAGACGTCCGGCGGGCGATGGTCCGGCGCTTCCCATACCTGATCATTTATCAGGTCGAACCCGATCGCATCGTAGTGGTGTCCATCGTCCACGGAAGTCGTGATCCACGCCTCTGGTACGAGCGCTTGTAGGCGACCGGTCGTGGGTTCAGCGCTGGTGCTTCAGCTTTCCGAAAGCCTTTCGGGGGCCACCAGAGGCCGTGCTATAGTTTTCCGTCGAATCCGGGTCGGCGCACACTCGATGTGCCCGGCCCTTCTGCGCCCCAGAGCGCGTCTCTCGTAGGTGATCGCCGGCATGGATCTTCAGTGGCTCGCCATCGTTCCGATTCTCAGCCTGCTCATGCTCGTCCATGAGCTCGGCCACTTCATCACCGCCAGACGGGCGGGCGTGGTCGTTCAGGAGTTCGGGTTCGGCCTGCCGCCGAGGATCTTTGGCTACGAGCACAAGGGCGTCATCTACTCGCTGAACTGGATTCCGTTTGGCGCGTTCGTCAAGATGCTCGGCGAGGAAGACCCGACATCTGAGGGCAGCTTCGCCAGCAAGAGCAAGCTGACGCGCTCGATCATCCTGGCGGCCGGCTCGGCGATGAACTTCGTCACCGCCGTGATCGTGTTCGCCATCGCCTACATGACCGGCTGGCCGACCCCGATCCCCGACGAGGTCCAGATCGCGGAGGTCGCGGTCGCGTCGCCGGCCGAGGCCGCTGGCCTGCGGTCGGGCGACCTGGTACTCACCATTGACGGCCAGCGCGTCAGCTCCATCGAAGACTTTCAGCGGCTGGTCCGCGAGCGGATCGGCGGCTCCGTAGCGTTGGAGATCCAGCGCGGCGATCAGAAGGTCCAGACGTCGATGACGCCGCGCGTCGATCCGCCGCCGGGCCAGGGCGCAATCGGCGTCAAGATCCAGCCACGCACTCGTCCGGTCGCCTACAACCCGCTGGAGTCCGTCTGGCTCGGGTTCAAGCGCGCGGTCAACGTGATCGTCTTCACGCTGGCAGCGCCACTGATGGTGATCCAGGGCTCGCTGCCGGGTGAGATGCTCCGCCCGATCGGCCTGCCGGGCATGGCCCAGGTGACGTCGCAGGCCGTCGAGGCGACGCGCCAGTCCGGGTACTTCTACCCGTTGCTGGTGATGACCGGAACGTTCAGCGCCGGCCTCGCCATCGCGAACATGCTGCCGATCCCGGCCCTGGATGGCGGGCGCCTGTTCTTCATCTTCATCGAGGCGATCCGCGGACGGCGGATCAGCCCGGAGCGCGAGAGCCTGGTCCACTTCGTCGGGATCGTGGTGCTGATCGCGCTGATGATCTTGATCGCCGTCAACGACATCCAGAACCCGTTCGGGGCCGTCGACTTCGGGATACGGTAGGGGGTCAGTCGACGTTGCGGAGGCGGGGGTCCAGGTAGTCGCGGAGCCAGTCGCCGATCACGTTGATCGAGAGCACGGTCAGCATGATCGCCAGCCCGGGGAACGTCGCGAGCCACCAGGCGGACGCCACGTACGCCCGGCCGTCAGCCAGCATGTTCCCCCAGGTGGGGGTCGGCGGCTGGATGCCGACGCCGAGGAACGAGAGCGTCGCCTCGCCGATGATCGCCGCCGCCACGCCGAACGTCGCGATGATGATCGCCGGCGTGATGACGTTCGGCAGGACGTGCCGGAACAGAATGGCGGCGTCCTGGGCGCCGATCGTCCTGGCCGCCAGCACGTACTCCTGGCTCTTTGCCGAGAGCACCTGCCCACGCACGATCCGGGCGTACGGCACCCACGAGCCGATGCCGAGCACGATGATCACGTTGACCAGGCCGCCGCCCAGCACGGCGACGATCGCGATGGCCAGCAGAATGAACGGAAACGCGAGCTGGATGTCGGCGATCCGCATGATGACGGAGTCCAGCCAGCCGCCGTAGTAGCCGGATGCGAGCCCGGCCACCACGCCGACGGTCCCGCCGATCACGACCGCGGTGACGCCCACGATCAACGAGATCCGGGCGGCGTAGATGATCCGGCTGAAGACGTCACGGCCGTTCGGGTCGGTGCCGAGCGGATACTCGAGCGTGCCTTCTGACGCACCCGTCCGGGCAAACGAGCCGCCGAGGTTCGGGCAGGTGGTGAAGGCCGGGCACTGGCGGCTCACCGCGAGCGAGCCCTGATACGGATCGTGTGGGGCGATGACCGGCGCGGCGATGGCGGCAATCGCGATCATCGCCAGGATCACGACGCCGACCAGCCCGAGCCTGGCCCGGCGCAACGTCCGCCAGAGATCGCTCCTGACACCGCGCGCCGCCGGCCGACGAGCCTCTTCGAGCTGCTCGCGTTCGAGGAGTGCCGTCGCGCCTCGTTCTGCCATCAGGCGACTCCGTCAGGGGTTCTCAAGTCAGCCGCACGCGCGGATCGAGCCAGGTGTACGCCAGGTCTACTATCAAGTTGATCAACACGAACGAGACGGCGATCACGAAGACGGCCGCCTGCACGACCGGGAAATCGCGACCGTTGATCGCCATAATGACCTCCAGGCCGACGCCGGGCCAGGCGAAGATCTGCTCCGTGACCACCGCGCCGCCCAGCAGCGCGCCCATGTCCAGGCCGATCACGGTGACCAGCGGAATGGCCGCGTTCTTGAGCGCGTGCCCGAAGATCACCCGACCATCCTGCAAGCCCTTGGCACGCGCCGTCCGAATATAGTCCTGGTTCATGATCTCGAGCATGCCGGAGCGCACCAGTCGGGTGAGCCGCGCAAGGCCCGGCGCCGCCAGGGTGAGCATTGGCAGGATCAGGTATCGGATGCTGCCGTCACCCGACCCCTGCGAGGGCAGCACGCCGAACTGCACGGCGAAAAACAGGATCAGCATGATCCCGAGCCAGAAGTTCGGCACGGACTGCCCGATCAGCGCCAGGAACATCACGACGTTGTCGAGCACCGAGTACCGCTTGACCGCCGAAACCACCCCGAAGATCGTTGCCAGGATCACCGAAAGTGCCAGGGCCAGAAACGCGAGCTGCAGCGTGGCCGGATAGCGGCTGAGGACGATGCCCATCGCCGGCTGGCCTCGCTGGCGAATCGAGTCCCCGAAGTTGCCCTGCACCGCCTTCACCAGGAAGCTGACGTACTGCTCGTGGATCGGCCGGTCGAGGCCGAGCTGACGCTTGACGTTCTGGATGTCCTCTTCCGACGAATTCTCGCCCATCATGATCCGCACCGGATCGCCGGTGAGCTGCAGCACGAAGAAGACCACCGTCACCACGCCGAACACGACAATGACGGACTGCCACAGACGGCGGATGATGTACTGCGTCATGGGTATCGGGTGAGGGCTAGGCGTTCCAGTCCATCTCGTGCGCCCAGACCATCTCGTCTTTGCGCGGCTCCCACTTCACCCAGTTGTCAACACCGTAGATGTCGGTCAGCGTCCACATGAAGAGCGCGCCCGCGTCATCGTAGAGGAGCTGCTGCGCCTGCTTGTACAGGTCGAGCCGCTTCTTCTCGTCGAGCTCGATGCGGGCCGCCTCGACCAGCTTGTCGAAGTCCGGGTTGCCGTACGGCAGACCGTTGTCGCCCTTGCCGCCGTTCGCCGAGTCGCGGGCCGAGCTGTGCCAGCGTACGTACAACTGGTTGTCGGCGTCGAAGATCCAGTTCCCCCAGGAGGCGAAGATCAGGCCGTCCATCGCCCTCTCGAGGCTGTCCTTCGTCTGGGTCGCCGCATCTCGCAGCACCGGCTTCGCCCGAATTCCGACCTTGTTCAGCTCCTGGGCGAGCGCCTCAGCGACCTCTTTGTCTTTGAGGTAGCGCCCCTGAATGTGGTTGATGTTCAGGTCGAACCCGTTGGCGAAGCCGGCCTCCTTCATCAGCGCCTTTGCCTTGTCGGGATCATACGGGTAGGGCTTGAGATCCGGATGGAAACCGACGTGCCACGGCGCGACGGTGGTCGCGACGCGGTCGGCGTTGCCATACAGCACCGACTTGATGATGGCGTCGATGTTGGCGCCGTAGTTGATCGCCTGGCGCAGCAGCTTGTTGTCCAGCGGCGGCTTTCGGACCTCCATCACGTAGTATGGAATCCGGTTGCTTGGGGTCAGCTTCGCCATGGCACGCCCACTGGCGTTGATCGGGTCGATCTCCTCGACCGCGACGTCCTTGGCGACGTGCACCTCGCCGGAGCGCAGGGCAGCGGTGCGGGTCGCGAGCTCGGGAATCGTCTTGATCCGGACTTTCTGGATCTTCGGTGCGCCGCCCCAATATTGCTCGTTGGCGACCATCGTCCAGTCTTTGAGCGGGTCCTCCCACTTGTCGAGCTTATACGGACCGGTGCCGTTCGCCTGATTGTCGAAAACCTGAATACCCTGAGCGGCCCACTTCGGCGCCACCATCGTCATCGAGAACCCGGTCATGCGGAGCAAGAGAGCCGGATCGGGCTTCGCCGTCTTGACGTTGATGGTGTATTTGTCGACGACCTGGACCTCGCTGATGCCGGCGTAGGTGGTGCGAGCATCGGCCTTGTTGTTCGGGTCGAGCGGGCGCATGATGCTGAACTTCGCGGCCTCGCCGTCGAACTCCTCGCCGTTGTGGTACTTCACACCCTGGCGGAGCTTGAACTGGAAGGTCAGATCGTCCAGGCGCTTCCACTCGGTCGCCAACACCGGCTTGACCGTCTGGAGATCGCGGTCGATCATCACCAGCGGCTCGTACATGTGCCTGAGCTGGCTCTCGGCGATCGTTCCAACGTGGGTTTGCGGATCCAACCGCTTGGTCTGGAGCTGGAAGGTGCCCCAGGTCAGTACGAGCTCGTCCGGCTTGTTGCCCACGGGCTTGCCAGCTGGTTTCCCGCTCGCGGCCGGCTGGGCAGCGGCCGGCTTCGGGGCTTCCGCTGGCTTGGCGGCCTGAGCGGGCGCCGCCTGGGTCGGCGCCGCGGCAGCTGGCGCGGCGGGCTTCGCGGCCTCAGCCGGCTTGGCGGGCTCGGCCGGCTTAGCTTGCCCCGACGAAGGAGGGGGCGCGGCGGGCTGGCCGCAGGCGGCGGCGAGGCCGAGCGTGGCCACGCCGCCCATCAGCGTGAGAAACCGTCGACGCGTCACGGGCGCGAATCGCTGGTCCATCATCTCGCCTCCCCGCCGACCGCCTGGACAAGCACGGTCGGCACCAGATGCCGGCAGCGTACTCCCACATAACAAACCTGTCAACAATCGCCACGCACAAAGATCCATCCCCATGGTTATCAGACCGACATTCTGTTGTGAGGGCGGCGAGGGCGGTGCTATACTTTCGGCTGAAAGCGCGCGAGCGACCAGTCCGTCCGGCCGTTGAAGTGGGCATCCCCCACTTCTTTTGTTGTTCGGCCAGAGTGACGAATGACGCCGAGACGCAAGCGCGACGGAGCGTTGCGACGTCACAGTACCTGTTGGGAGGCGTGAAAGAGGTATGAAGTCCGAGTTCCTGGCCGCAATCACGCAGCTCAGCAGCGAAAAGGGTGTCCCGAAGGAGATGGTGCTGGAGGCCCTCAAGGCCGCCCTCGTCTCCGCGTACAAGCGCAACTTCGACTCGCCGTTCAACGATCTCGAGGCCGAGCTCCGCCCAGACGAGCCGGCCGATCAGTCGATCAGGATCATCCGGCGCGCCCTCGTGGTCGACGACGACTTGATCGACGATCATCCCGAGGTCCACATCAACGACCAGATCCTGCTGGAAGAGGCAGCCGAGGTCGATCCGGCCACCATCCTGGAAGGCGAGTTCAAGGTCGGCACGTTCGTCAAGTACGACGTGACGCCGCCCTCGTTCGGGCGAATCGCCGCGCAGACCGCGAAGCAAGTCGTGCTCCAGAAGCTCCGAGACGCCGAGCGCCAGATGGTGTTCAACGAGTTCGCGGAGCGCAAGGATGAGATCGTCCACGGCGTCATCCAGCGGATCGAGGCTGGCACGGCGATCCTGGAGCTGGGCCGTGCCGAAGCGATCATGCCGCGAGCCGAGCAGGTCCCAACGGAACGGTACTACCCCGGCCAGCGCATCCGCGTCTACGTCGCCGAGGTTCACGATACCCATCGCGGACCGCAGATCGTCGTCTCACGCGCCCACCGGCTGATGCTGCGCCGTCTGTTCGAGCAGGAGGTGCCGGAGATCTACAACGGCGCCGTCGAGATCAAGGCGATCGCCCGCGAGGCTGGCGCCCGCTCGAAGGTCGCCGTCGTGGCGCGGCAGCAGGGGATCGACCCGGTCGGGTCGTGTGTCGGCATGCGCGGCGTGCGGATCCAGAACATCGTCAACGAGCTGAACGGCGAGAAGATCGACGTCGTGGAGTGGAACGACGATCCGGCCAGGTACGTCGCGAACGCGCTGAGCCCGGCTCAGGTGGTCCGCGTCAGCGTCGACGAGGACTCGAAGACGGCCACGGTCGTCGTGCCGGAGCGGCAGCTCTCGCTGGCGATCGGGAAAGAGGGGCAGAACGCGCGCCTCGCCGCCAAGCTGACCGGCTGGCGGATCGACATCAAGAGCGAGGCCGCCATGCGGGCCGCCGCCGAGCGTGCCCGCGACGCGGCCGAGGACGAGGCGACTCCTGCGCTCGCGGAAGCGGGCGCACAGGCACCCGGCGAGGTGCGAGCAGACGGGTAGTCAGGAGGCTGGATGCCGCAACGTCACATACCTCAGCGGACGTGCGTCGCCTGCCGATCTGAACGCCCCAAGCGCGAGATGGTGCGGATCGTCCGGGCGCCGGATGGCGCTGTCGGGGTCGATCCGACCGGGAAGAGGTCAGGCCGGGGCGCCTACCTCTGTCTCCAGCCGCCGTGCTGGCAGGCGGCGCTGAAGCGCCACGCCCTGGACAAAGCATTGAAGACCGAGCTGACCGCGGCCGATCGAGAGGCCCTGGCGGCGTTTGGCGCGTCTCAGACCACCAGCGTGGTCGGCGACGAGCGCCAGGAAAGGGGAACCTGATGCCCAGACCATTCCGCCGGGGGGGCGGCGGCCGAGGCCGCCCGCGGCCAGGTGGCAGCCGTGGCCGATCCAACAACCGCCGGGGGCCATTTACCCCCAATGGCGGCGAGCAGAGCGGCAACGGCGTCGCCGTTGCCCAGCGCTCCGTCGAGCTGCCTCCAATCATGACCGTCGAGGAGCTGGCGACCCTGCTCTCGCTGCCCCCGGCCGCCATCATCTCTGGCCTCATCAAGAACGGCATCTTCGCTACGATGAACCAGGTGATCGACTACGACACGGCCTCGTCCGTGGCGGCCGATCTCGGGTTCGAGGCGGCTGAGCAGACCGTCCCCAGCGCCGGGGATGCCGACGACGAGGTGGCCGAGGAGCTGACCGCCGAGGAGCAGGCGCAGCTCGTGGCACGCCCGGCTGTCGTGACGGTGATGGGCCACGTCGACCATGGCAAGACCAGCCTGCTGGACCGCATCCGCTCGACGCGCGTCGCCGTGGGCGAGGCCGGCGGGATCACCCAGCACATCGGCGCCTACCAGGTCGAGGTCGAGGTCGACGGCGAGCCGCGCAAGATCACCTTCCTGGACACGCCCGGTCACGAGGCGTTTACCGCCATGCGCGCGCGCGGCGCCCAGGCGACCGACATCGCCGTCCTGGTGGTGGCGGCGGACGACGGCGTGATGCCGCAGACGGCCGAAGCGATCGACCACGCCCGAGCCGCCCGGGTGCCGATCGTCGTGGCGTTGAACAAGATGGACCGCGACGACATCAACCCCGACCGTGTCAAGCAGCAGCTTGCCGAGAAGGACGTCGTCGCCGAAGAGTACGGCGGCGACGTGCCGGTCGTTCCGGTGTCAGCCCGCACCGGCGATGGCATCGACGAGCTTCTAACGAATATCGCCCTGATGGCCGACATCGCCGAACTGAAGGCGGATCCGACGCGTACGGCCGCCGGGCTCGTCGTCGAGGCGAAGCTGGACAAGTCGCGCGGTCCCGTTGCCACCGTGCTGGTCCAGCGCGGCACGCTGAACGCCGGGGACGTGGTAGTGATCGGGCCGGTCACCGGCAAGATCCGCGCGCTCGTCGACGACAAGGGGAAGCGGATCAAGTCGGCCGGGCCATCGATGCCGGCCGAGGTCCTCGGTCTCAACGGCGTCCCGAAGGCCGGCGACCGGCTGGTGGTGGTGCCCGACGAGAAGACGGCGCGTCAGCAGGCCGCGCTTTACCAGCGGGCCGCCGAGCGCAACGCCAGCGCAGCCGGCGACGTCTCGCTCGAGGACATCTACACCCGCATGAAGGAAGGTGAGGTCCGCGATCTCAACCTGGTGGTCAAGGCGGACGTCCAGGGCTCCATCGAGCCGCTGGTGACGTCGCTTCAGCGTCTCCAGGAAGAGGGTCTGCGCGTCAAGGTGATCGGCTCGGGAACGGGCAGCGTGACCGAGTCGGACGTCATGCTCGCGTCGGCGTCAAAGGCGATCATCATCGCCTTCAACGTCCGGGTCGAGCCGGGCGCCCGCGCGGCTGCTGAGACCCAGCACGTCGACCTGCGCCACTACACGGTCATCTACAACGTCATCGAGGATGTCCGGAAGGCGCTGGTCGGGCTGCTCGGTCCACGCTTCCGCGAGATCGTGCACGGCCACGCCGAAATCCGGCAGGTCTTCCCGGTCCGCAAGGGCGGCGCGGCGGCCGGCTGCCTCGTCGTGGACGGCCAGATTCTCAGCAACGACTCGGCGCGAGTGAAGCGCAGCGACCGGGTGATCTGGGACGGCAAGATCGCCTCGCTCCGCCGTATCAAGGAAGAGGTCCGCGAAGTCAGTGCTGGCACCGAGTGCGGCATCCTGCTCGACGGCTTCTCCGACTTCCGCGAGACCGACGTCATTGAGTCGTACGGTCAGCAGGAAGTCACCGCGATCTAGGTGGAAGGTCCTCACCCCCAGCCCCTCACCCTTGCGAGGGAGAGGGGAGGTCGTTCGGGGCTGGGGTGAGGGCCGTCTCCGCGGAAATCCAGCGATGGGGGTCGACATGGTCACCCGTCGACAGCAGCGCATCAATCAGCTGCTCCGAGACGAGATCGACAAGCTGCTGCGCCACGAGGCTGACGATCCGGTTCTGGCGTCGATGATCTCGATCACCGACGTCGAGGTGACGCAGGACCTCCAGAAGGCGAAGGTCTACGTCAGCTTCCTCGACGACGAGTTGGAGAAGGAGATCATGCAGCGGCTGCGGAAGGCGGCCCGGTACTTCCGCCGCGAGATCGCCGAGCGTGTCAACCTGCGCCATACGCCTGAGCTGGAGTTCGTCTACGACCCGTCGATCGCACGGGGGGCTCGGGTCCTGGCGCTGCTCCGCGAGGTCGCCCCGCCTGCCGAGTCCCCGTCGCCAGCGGCCCCGGGACAAGACTGACGAGGGCGCTGGCACCATGCCCAGACGGCGCCGCGACGATCTGGACGTCCACGGCTTGCTGAACGTCTGCAAGGCCCGCGGCTACACCTCGCACGACGTCGTCGCCGTCGTGCGGCGTACGCTCGGGACGCGGCGGGTCGGGCATGCCGGTACGCTGGACCCGCTCGCGGAGGGCGTGCTCCCCGTCTGCGTCGGCCGGTACACCCGGCTGGTGGACCTGATCGCCGACACCGAGAAGGGGTACTTCGCCGAGGTCGAGCTTGGCGCCCGGACCACGACCGACGACGCTGAAGGCGAGATCGTCGAGCGGCGCGCCGTACCTGCTCTGACCCCGGAGGCGCTCGACGCCGCCCTCGCGGCGTTTCGGGGGCCGATCGAGCAAGTGCCGCCGGCCTTCTCGGCGATCAAGGTCGCCGGCAAGCGGGCGTACGATCTCGCCAGACGTGGCGAAGCACCGGAGCTGGTCGCGCGGCCGGTCACGATCCACCGCCTGGAGATGGTGAGCTGGGAGCCGCCCGACCTGGCGCTGCTCGTCGTCTGCTCGAAGGGCACGTACATCCGGTCGCTCGCCCGCGATCTCGGCGCGGCGCTCGGCTGTGGGGCGCATCTGGCCCGGCTGATCCGGCTCTGGGTGGGCAGCTTTGGGCTGGAGGACGCCGTCTCGCTCGAGGAGATCGGCGCGGCTGCGACGAGCGGTCAGCTCGACGTGGTCCTCCGTCCGGCCGACGACGCGCTGGCCGGGCTCCCGGCTCTGGTCACCACCGAGCGCCGCGGGGTCGACTTCGGCCATGGCCGGTCCTGGCATGCCGAGATCCGCCGCGCGCCGGCCGACCCGACGCGCGTGTACGATACGGGAGGGCGGCTGCTCGGCCTGGCCGAGCACGATCCACGGCGCACGCTCTGGCAGCCCCGGCTGGCGCTGGTATCTCCCCCTGGAGGAAGCAAGGACGATGGGTGAGCGGAAACCGGTCGTCGCGACGATCGGAGCGTTTGACGGCATCCATCGGGGCCATCACCTGCTGCTCGGCCAGGTCGTGGACCGGGCCAGGAGCCTCGGGCTCCCGAGCCTTTGCGTCACGTTCGATCCGCATCCGGACCTGGTGCTCTATCCGGATCGACACGTGACCTACCTGACCGACCGGGCCGAAAAGGAGCGGGTCCTGCGCCACCTTGGCCTTGACGACGTCATGGTGATCGAGTTCACGCCGGCACTCTCGATGCTCAATCCTGAGGAGTTCCTGGGGCTGGTCGCCGAGCAGCACCCGCTGGGGGAGCTGTGGGTCGGGAGCGACTTCGCGCTCGGGCGCGGCCGCTCGGGCACGATCGCGGCCCTGGCGGAGCTTGGCCGGGTGCAGGGCTTCGCGCTGCACGTCGTGCCGCCACAGCGCGCGGACCGCGAGGTCATCTCCAGCACGTTCATTCGAAGTCTGTTGTCGCAGGGCAACGTCCGCCACGCGAACCGCCTGCTCGGACGGCGCTACCGGATCAGCGGCCTGGTCGAAACGGGAGCGGCGCGGGGCCGGCAACTCGGGTTCCCCACGGCGAACATCCGCCCGGACCCGAAGCGGGCGTTGCCGGCCGACGGCGTCTACGCGGCCGTGGTGCCGCTGGACGGCGTGGAGCACCGGGCCGTGGCGAACCTCGGGTCCCGCCCGACCTTCAAGGAAGGCGAGCGGCTGCTGGAGGTCCACCTGCTGGACCTCGCCGCCGACCTGTACGGGCGCCAGCTTGACGTCGACTTCGTGGACCGGCTGCGCGACGTTCAGCGGTTCGATTCGATCGACGCCCTGCGCGCCCAGATCGCCCGCGACGCCGATGCCGCCCGCACCGTCAACCTGGACCTCTGACGATTCGTTGGCGACTGTTTGATGCTGGCGCTGGCTCGGTCAGGCATGGCACGATCATGCCCGTGGACGATGCGTGCTGTGAGGGGCTCGATCGCGAGATCGGCCGAACAACCAGATGACCGTCGGCGAGGGTGCGCAGGCGCCGGGGATCGACCCGCTCGCGGAGCACACCGCCTCGTGGTTGTTGCGCTGGGCTAGAACCCAACTCGATCCCGCGAGCCAGGCCGCCTCGCTCGGCCCGCCGCCGGCCGGCGTGCGCCATGCCAGGCCGGCAACGGTCATCCTGACCGCGTTCAACGGCCGGAGCTCGATCGGGTTCAGCGGGCAGGGCGGTGCGCTGCTCGAAGCGGTCATGAGCGCCGTCGCCGACGCGCTGATCGCCGCGCCCACGGCGCTGCGCCTCCAGCTCGACATCCTCGGCAACGCGACGCCGATCGCCAAACCGAACTCGGAAGGCAAGCTCCCGAATCAGGCGGCGCGGGACGCCTGGCAGCGCCTGACCTCGTGGCAGGACGGCCTGGTCGTCGGCTGGGAGAGCGAGGCGCGCTGGCTCGTGCCGACCCAACTCATCCTGCAAGGCATGGCACGAGACGGCCGCGACGTCGACGAGGCCACGCCGCAACACGTGCTCGCCGCGGCGATGGGCCACCTCCGCCTGCGCCCTACCGAGTGGCGAAACCGGGCGTTCAGCCTCTGGAGCTTCCCGACCGAGGCCTGGATCGAGAACGCCGCCCGCGATCGTGCGCTGCCGCTGATCCAGGGCGTGATTCCCGTCGAGTACGTCGACCGGAACCGGATGATCGCCTCAGCGAGGGCCGGCGGCGAGTTCCTGATCCGGATCATGCGCGACGACGGCTCCTTCAAGTACACCGTCGATCCGTGGCTCGCCTCCGAGAGCAAGAGCGCCTATAACATCGTCCGCCACGCCGGCACGGCCGCCGCTCTGTTCGAGGTCGCCGGCGCGACCGGCGACGAGCGGTTCCTCGGCGCGGCGCTGCGCGCAATGGAGTTCCTCAACGGCTGGTATCGCATGAGCGACCAGCCGGGCCTGGCGTACGTCGTCGACAAGGATGGCAAGGCGAAGCTCGGCGCGTTCGGCCTGGCGCTGCTGGCGCTCAGCCGGAAGCTGGAGGCGGCGCCGGAGCCGGCCGACCGCGAGCGAGCCCGCCAGCTCGCGCGCCAGATCGTGGCGATGCAGCAGCCGGATGGGTCGTTCGACAGCTACCTGCCGATCAAGGGCAACGAGCCGGAGGGCAGCGTCTCGCTCTACTACCCGGGCGAGGCGATGCTCGGTCTGGCACGGATCGCCGCGCTGGGGGTCGACGAGGGCTTCCTGGAGGCCGCCCATCGTGGGGCTGACTACCTGATCGCCTCACGCCAGGGCAGAACGAAGCTGCCGCCGGACGCCTGGCTGATCCAGGCGCTCGACGTGCTCCACCGTACCGACCCGAAGCCCTCATACGTCGAGCACGCGATGGCGATCTCGACGTCGATGCTGGCCGACCAGTACGGCCCGGAGGCGCCGCCGGTCTACGTTGGCGGCTTCGGGGGTGAGCCGATCCGCTCGACACGCACGACGGCGCGCGTCGAGGGCATCGTCGCCGCCTGTCGCCTCGGGTTCCGGGTCGGCGACGCGCGCGCTCCGGTCTACCTGGCTGCCATCGAGCGCACGGTCCCGCACCTGCTGCCGATGCAGTACGACGCCGACAACAGCTTCTTCCTGGACGCGCCTGACCAGTTCGCCGGCGGCATGCGTGGCGGGCTGGACGACGCCGAGATCCGGATCGACTACGTGCAGCACCATATTAGCGCGATGCTCGGCCTGGCCGAGCTGCTGGCGCCGGCCGCCGGCGAAACCTGAGAGGCCGACCCGCGCTAGGCGCGGGCCTCGGCAAGCACCTTCTTCCGCTCCTCGACGATCTTCTGCTGCGCGTGGGCCGGCACTTCCTCGTAGTGCGAGAACTTCATCGTGAAGATCCCGCGCCCCTGGGTCATCGAACGAAGCTCTGTGGAGTAGCGCAGCATCTCGCCCTGCGGCACCTGGGCCTCGACGGTCGTGTACCCTCCGGCCGGGTTCATGCCCTGAACCCGCGCCCGCTTGCCGTTCAGATCGCCGATGATGTCGCCCGTGAACTCATCCGGGACCGTTACCGCGACCTGCATCACCGGCTCCAGCAGGCACGGCCGCGCGTCGTTGAAGGCCTGCTTGAAGCCGAGCGAGCCGGCCATCTTGAACGCCGCTTCTGACGAGTCCACCGGGTGGTACTTGCCGAACACCAGCGAGACCCGGACGTCCACGACCGGACAGCCGGCCAGGTTGCCGTGCTCCATCGCCTCGCGGACGCCCTTTTCGATCGCCGGGATGAACTGTCTCGGCACCACACCGCCGACGATCTTGTCGACGAACTCGAACCCTGCTCCGCGCTCGGTCGGCTCGATCTCCAGGTTACAGACGCCGTACTGGCCGTGCCCGCCGGACTGACGCACGTGGCGCCCCTCGGCCTTGGCAGACGAGGTGACCGTCTCCATGTAGGCAACCTTCGGCAGGCCGACGTCCACGTTGACGCCGTACTTGCGCGCCAGCCGCTCCGCCGTGATCTGGATGTGCGACTCGCCCAGGCCCTCCATGATCGTCTCGCCGGTCGAGTCGTCGCGGTGGACTCGCAGCGTCGGATCCTCTTCCACGACCCGACCGAGGGCCGTGCTGAGCTTGTCGACGTCGTTCCGGGTCTTCGGGTGGATCGAGGCCGCGTACGACGTGTCTGGGAAGACGATGCGATCGAGCGTGACCGGGTTCTCGCGAACGGTCAGGGTGTCGCCCGTCGACGCCTCGAGCTTCGGGATCACGCCGATGTCGCCAAGCCCGATGCGCGGCGTCGCTTCCTGGGTCTTGCCGCGCATGAACATGATCTGGGTGATCCGCTCATCGCGCGACTTCGCGGCGTTCCAGACGTGGCTGTCGGCGTTGAGTGTCCCGGAGAAGACACGCACGAACGTCATCCGCCCGATGTACGGATCGGCGATCGTCTTGAACGCCAGCGCCGCGAGCTTGCCATTCGCCTCGACGGCCTCCTTCGCGCCGGTCGCGGCGGACGGCAGCAGGGTGACGATCGCCTCGAGCAGGCACTCGACGCCGATCTGGCGGGCCGCCGAGGTTGCCAGCACGGGAATGAGGTTGCCGTCGCGCACGGCCGTCGCCAACACCCGCTGGAGCGACTCAGCCGGCAGGTCCTCACCTTCGAGGTACAGGTTGATCAGCTCGTCGTCATGCTCGCAGATCGCCTCGACGAGCGACTCGCGGTGCATGTCCACGGCGTCGGTCGCGTCGCCGGGGACGTCGGACGGGCCGTCGGCGCCGCCCTCGTACGCCTTGCGACTCAACAGATCGACGACGCCCCGGAAGCTATTCTCGTGGCCGACGGGGATCGTCAACGGCACGACCTTGTTGCCGTACCGCTCCCGAAGCAGTCCGAGCACCCGATCGTAGTCCGAGTTCTCGCGGTCGAGCTTGTTGATCACGATCAATCGCGGCAGACTGCGCTCGTCCAGCGCCCGCCAGACCTGCTCCGTGCCGACCTGGGCACCGGACACGCCGTCGACCACGACGACACCGGCATCGGCGACGCGGGCTGCCTGCACGACCTCGCCGAAGAAGTCGGCGTACCCGGGGGTGTCCAGCAGGTTGATCTTGCTGGACCGCCACTCGGCCGGCGCGACGGCGAGGCTGACCGACATCCCGCGCTTGACCTCGTCGGGGTCGAAGTCCGATGTCGTGTTCCCTTCCTCGACGCTGCCCAGTCTGGTGATTGCGCCGGATCGGAACAACATCGCTTCGACCAGGGAGGTCTTGCCAGCCCCACCGTGGGAGACGAGCGCGACGTTGTAGACGTGCTCGGCGTCATACGGCTTCATGCGTGACTCCTTCGTCAGATGGTCCGCGTGGGGGTTCCGAGCGACCAGTGCACAGCCGGCCAGCTCGGAAGCTCGACGGATCTGGCTATCCGGTGGTCAGCGTGGAGCCCATCCGACCACCGGAAAAGTGGTGGTAGTATAGCGCAGCCTCCTGGGCAGTTCGACGAAATCGCCGGCCCGATCCTGAAGGGTGGTACGCTGCCTGCACCTGCCCGGCCAACCTGCCGTCCTGCTGGAGGAGCTCGATGATCCCGATCGGCGACGACGCGCCGCCAAAACGTTCGTTCCCAGTCGTCACGATCACGTTGATCGCGATCAACGTGATCGTCTTCATCTACGAGCTGTCGCTCGGGGACACCCTGCTCAACAATCTGTTCAAATCAGCGGGCGTGGTGCCGCGAGAGTTCCTGGTCCGTCAGGACCTGCCGCCGCCTGCGCCCTTGAACACCTACTACAGCACGTTGGTCACCTCGATGTTTCTCCACGGCGGGTTCATGCACATCGGCTCGAACATGCTGTACCTGTGGGTCTTCGGCGACAACATCGAGGACCGGCTCGGTCACGGGCGATATCTGCTGTTCTACCTGCTGTGCGGGTTCGGCGCGAGCGCGGCTCACATTTACTTCAACCTCGGCTCGCCTATCCCGAGTGTCGGCGCGAGCGGCGCGATCGCCGGGGTGCTGGGCGGCTACTTCCTGCTCTTCCCATCGGCGTCCATCCGGACCCTGCTGGTGCTCGGCTGGTTCGTCACCGTCACCCGCGTGCCGGCCCTGATCATGATCGGGATCTGGTTCGTGATGCAGTTCGTGTCAGGCCTCGGGTCGATCGGCGACGCGGCGCAGACGTCCCGAGACGGCGTCGCGTACTGGGCCCACATCGGCGGATTCGTCGTCGGGCTGCCGCTGGTGCTCCTGCTGCGCAGGCCAGAACGCCGGGCGTTATATAGCTATCACTGAGCCCACATCCCACCCGGCCTGCTACACTCTAGATACCTGCTCACCGCGGGTGCTATCGCTATGAAATCATCCCGAGTCGCTGGGGAGGAACGTCACCGTGTCCGGCCATTCCAAGTGGTCTCAGATCAAGCGCGCGAAGGGTGCCGCCGACGCCAAGCGAGGCCAGCTCTTCACCAAGCTCGGGCGCGAGATCTCGGTTGCCGCTCGGGAGGGTGGGCCTGATCCGGACGCAAACGCCCGGCTCCGGCTAGCCGTCCAGCGAGCCCGTGAAGCGAACATGCCGATGGACACGATCGACCGCGCGATCAAGCGCGGAGGCGGTGGAGGCGACGCGGCAGCGCTCGAAGAGATCGTCTACGAAGGGTATGGCCCAAACGGGGCCGCCATTCTGATCGAGGCGATGACCGACAATCGCAATCGTACCGTCGCCGAGATCCGCAACGTCTTCACGCGCGGCGGCGGGAGCCTCGGCGAGAGCGGCTGTGTCGCCTGGCTGTTCGACAACCGCGGCGTCATCACCGTTCAGCCGAACGGCGACGACCCTGATGACGTCGCGCTGAAGGCGATCGACGCCGGGGCCGATGATTTCCGCGTGGACGGTGAGGGCATCGAGATCTACACCGAGCCGGCGCAGCTCGACGCGGTACGGGAGGCGCTCGAACAGGAGCACCTGACGGTCAACGGCGCCGAGACGGCGATGATCCCGAAGACGACGTTGGAGCTTGAGCCGAAGGACACCGTGACCGTGCTCAAGTTGATGGAACGCCTCGAGGAGCTCGACGACGTCCAACGGGTCTACTCGAACCTCGAGCTGTCCGAAGAGGCGCTCAAGCAGTTCGTCTAGCGACGGCGGCGAGACGCCAGCGGGCGATGGGCAACGCCCTGACAGGTATCGGGCGTCGTCGGCTGGCGCCAGGCGGCAGGCCCGCGCCACAAGCCGCTCGCGCCCACAATGCCGAATGACCAGCAGCATTCGAACATACACGCGCAGCATTCGAACATACACGCAAAGACCCGGTCCCCGGACGGCGGAGCCTGGAGCACGGTGGAGCACAACACGATGGTGATCGAAGAGATTCAGCAGGACGAAAGCACGACCCAATACGTCGTCGACGGCAGCTGGTTCGAGGAGAACGGCTTCTCGTTTGACGATTTCGTCCAGTCACGGATGTGCGATTCGTGCCAGGCCCGTCTCGACGAAGAGGTCGAGGAGCGGTTCACCGTCCTGGACAAGAAGTCGGGCCGCGCCAGCTTCGAGATCCGCCGGGGGAAGTACGGCGCGAATCCGGTCCGCGTCATTCGCGACTGCTGCTCCAAGAAGCGCCACTACATCACGCCAGACATGCCGACGCTTGAGGCCGTGTTCCGGGTCTTTCTGGCAAACGGCAACGCACCACTGTCCCTCGGGCACGTCCGCGAGCAGCTTGCCGAGTGGTGCCCTGGCGGCGGCTGCCAGTGGCTGCTCCTGCCGCTCGATCAGCTCGAGCGGCTCGTGCAGCACGATCGGTACTACGGGATCCGGCCGGCGCCGGCCGACGTGGCGGCCTAGAACCCGCTGGTACTCCGCTTCAATCCCCTCAATCTGCGCGCAGGAAACCGTCGAGATGAAGGTCGTCATCCCGCTGGCCGGGCTCGGCAAGCGCATGCGCCCCCACACGCACACCCGCGCCAAGCCGATGGTGAGGCTGGCCGGCCGCCCGATTCTCGGGCACCTCCTGGAGTGGGTCGTCGACGAGCGCGTCGACGAGGTCATCCTGATTATCAGCCCGCACCAGACGGACGTCGAGGCGTACGCCCGAACGGCCACGTCACGGCCGGTCCGCATCGTCGTCCAGGACGAGCCGCGTGGGCAGGCTGACGCCATCGCCCGGGTCGCGCCGTTCGTGGACGAGCCGCTGCTGATCGTCTTCTCCGACACGTTGGCGGACGTGACGTTCGATCACCTGGCCAGCGTGGACGCGGACGGGTTGATATACGTCAAGGAGATCGCCGATCCATCGCGGATGGGCATCATCGTGGTCGAGGACAACCGGATCGTCGACATGATCGAGAAGCCCGAGAACCCGGTCAGCAGCCTGGCGACGATCGGCATGTACTACTTCAAGGATCACTCCGGGCTGTTTTCGGCGATCGACCGGGTACTGGCGCAGCCGCCGCGCCTCCAGGGCGAGTACTTCCTGGCCGACGCGATCAAGACGATGATCGAGGATGGCAAGCTGCTGCGGCCGTACATCGCGACGGTCTGGGAGGACACCGGCACCCCGGAGGCGACGCTGCACGCCCACCGCTTCGTGCTGGAGCGGTCCGGTGGGCAGGCCCGCCCCCGTGACGGGGTCGTCTTCGTGCCGCCGGTCTACGTGGCGGACGACGCCGAGATTCGCGAGTCGGTCGTCGGGCCGTACGTGACGATCGAGGCCCGCTGCCGCGTCGAGCGCTCGGTGCTGAGCGACTGCATCCTGTCGCCAGACGTCTCGGTCCAGAACCAGGTGCTGGAACGGGCGCTGCTCGGCGAGCGCGTTGCCATTACGGGCATGCCGCTCTCGGCAAACCTCGGCGACGACTCGACGGTCAGCCCCGTGGACGCAGAGGATCTGCCCACGCTCTGATCCCGCTGGGAGCGCGGCGATCTTCGCCGCCCCGGTTCGGAAGGCGTATCCACGTTTCACGCTGAACTACCGCCGGGTCGTCTGACTGTGCCGGGTCGTGATACTGAAGCGGCCAGGATGGCCGTGCTCCCAGGGAGTGACGCTACGTTCGGGCGCTGGCTCGGGGCGTGACGCCGACCGGCGCCGAATGTGGCACGTTCGCGGCCGGCGTGTCGAGCGGCGGCGAGGCGGCGGCCGGCGAGATCGGCTCCTCGGCGAGCGACGGCGGAGCCGGGCGAGCATCGCCGCCCTCGGCAGGGACCAGGCTGCTGGCGCCACGCGTCCGCCGCCCCTCGATCATCGCGTGGTAGAAGACGGCCATCGCCGCGATCACCGCCACAGCCGGCACGCCGAACACCGCGCCCCAGACGCCGGCCAGCTTGGCACCGGCCAGGATGCCGACGAAAACCAGCAACGGATGGACGCCGACCGCGCTGCTCATGACGCGCGGGTTCACCACGTTCACCACGACCATCTGAAGCGCGGCGACCAGGATTATGACGACGAGCGCGGAGCTCGGCGACTCGAAGATGGCGATCGAGATCGGCAACACCAGCGCAAGCGGCGGCCCGACGAACGGGATCATCATCAGGCACGTGTTGACGACGGCCGTCAGGAGAATCAGGTCGAGACCAGCCACCCACATGATCGCCGCGGTGCCCAACGAGTAGATCAGCGCCAGGACCAACTGGCCGCGCATGAAACCGGCGAACGCCGTATTGACGCTGTCCACGAAGAAGATCAGATCCTCGCGAAGTGTCGCCGGCATTACGCCGACGGCACCCCGCATGATCCTCGGACCGTCCAGCATGATGTAGAACGAGAGCATCAAGACCAGGACGAGCTGGACCACGAACGAGGCGATCTGGGTCGCCAGCGTCACCGCGTTTGAGAGGACCAGGGGGCCCACCGCCTCGATCCGCCGAACGAGCTCCTCGAACTGGACCAGCGTCGCCAGGTTGACGGCGAAACCGCGCTCCTCGAGGGCGGCCTGGAGCTCCAGGAAATGACCGTTGAGGAACGCCACGTAGGCCGGCAGCTCCGAGGCGAGCTGGATCGCCTGGCGGGAGAGCGCCGGCACGATCCACACCACCGCCGCGCCGCCGACGATCAGCATCCCAAAATACGCGATCGTGACGGCGAGCCGCCTGGAGAAGCGGCCATGCCGCTCGAGGATGTCTACGACTGGCTCGAGGATGAAGGCGACGACCCAGGCCAGGAAGAAGAGCAGGATGACGTCGGCGAACTGGGCCGCGATCTGCCAGACCAGGCCGGCCAGATAGAGACCGGAGATCGCCACCAGCACGATGACAAGCGCGCGAATCCACGGGTCTCGGATCAGCATCCGTCCGCCTTCGTGACGGCGCCCCCGGGCAAGGACGCTGAGGCGCCGGCCTTGCGATTCTACCGATCAACCTGGACGCCAGACAAGGACTGTAGAATATGCGCGTATCTATGACGCACCTCAGAAAGACGGCATCTCGCGGCAGATCCCGAGCCGGTCCTACGAGTCCCACAGGTCGAGCGGCTCGCCGCTTGCCAGGCCGGTCGCGCATGATACGGACGGGAGGCGAGCATGACGACTGACGCCGATCCGGGAGCGGCACGCCGCGCGGCGCTCCTCCAGCGGATGACTCGCAGCGGGCTGTACCTGGTGACCGACGACCGCCTGGATCCGGATGAGCTGCTGAAACGGCTGGGCGCGGCCCTGGAAGTCGGCGCGGACGTCGTCCAGTTCCGCGACAAGCGCGACGACCGGCATGCGGTTGCAGCGGTCGCGAGGCGAGTCGCGGAGCGCTGCCGGGCGGCCGGTGCCCTGTTCATCGTCAACGACGACGCCGAGCTGGCCCGCGACCTCGACGCCGAGGGCATTCACGTCGGCCAGGACGACGCCGCGCCGGCCGACATCCGGGCGATCGTCGGTCCGAACCAGATCATCGGCCTGTCAGTGTCGCATCTCCCGGAGGCTGACGCGGCTGCTGCGGACCCGGATGTGGACTACATCGGCTTCGGCGCCCTCTTCACCACGCCCACCAAGCCGGACGCCGAGCCGGCCGGCCCGGAGATGCTGGTCGAGGCCCGCAAGCGCGTCACCTTCCCCATCGTCGGCATCGGCGGGATCACGCCGAGCAACCTGGCTGCCGCGTTCGCGGCCGGCGCCGATTCAGTGGCCGTCGTCAGCGCCGTCTTCAGCGCGCCGGATCCGGCAGCGGCGACGCGCGACCTCCTGGCAGCCATCGCACAGGCGCGCGCCTCAGCACGGTGACCGGTGCGTTGCGCCCTGGACGCGTCGCTCGGCTGCTGGCGCTCGTCGCGCTGCCGTGGCTACTCCGGGAGTGCGCCCAGCGCGATCCAGACGTCCCGAATCCACGGGACGCAGTCGCTGGCGTCGAGCTCGGACGGTTCGATCCAGCGGTACTCGTCGTGCTCCCAGTCCAGGTAGAGGGTCGGCGAGTCGGTTTCGAAGAGGAACGGGTGAATCACCCAGACCCAGCCTTGACTCGGCCGCTCCACGCGCAACGGCTCTGGCGCGCTGACGAGACGGACGATGGGGGCGTTCAAGCCTGTCTCTTCGGCGATCTCGGTGATGGCCTGTTCGAGCGGCAGCACGCCCGGCTCCAAAAATCCGGTCACGCAATGCCACCGCCCCGGCGAGGAGCCGACCGCCTGGCTCCGCTTCAACAGGCAGATCTTGTCACCGTGGCGAAGGAAACAGGCGACGACGGCTCGCTCGATCACTGCGATGGTCCGCTCTCAACCCAGCCAGAAGGTGAAACCAGTGTACCGCCGGTCTCGTCGTTGGTGAAGCCATTTTCACAGGCGGGTGTCCGTCAGCGGGCCGTGGGTTGAAACCACGTCACCCAGACCGTGGGTTGAAACCCACGTCTACCATTGTGCCGTCGCTACGCGACTCACGAGGGGCTACCGGACCCGGTCCCGTAGGGACCGACTATGGTAGGCAGGGGTTTCAACCCCTGACCCTGGTGTGCGTCGATTGCAACCGATGACGCGATCCGGCGTACGACCTCCCCGATAGGAGGGGTTCTCATGGCCGAAGTCGGTTTCCCCGTCGACGAGTACACGCCTCACGGCTACCTCGCGAACCCGTACGCCGTGGCACACTCGTGGTCTGAGGGCGAGGGCGGCTGCCTGCGCAGCAGCCGAAACCACGTCGGGTTTGGCTGGCAGCTCCCGTGGGCGCTACGGGCGCAGGCCAGCGTTGATCTCGTCGTCAGTCTGGAAGGCGACGGTCACCAACTCGTGACCAGGGCGGACTTCGACGCAGCGGGTTTGATCAGCCCACACCACTCGGCCAATCTGTTCGTCTACCGTTGGCAGGCGTTCGGCAAGACCTGGGAGGCGGCGTACACGATCTTCGAGCCGCTGATGCTCGACGAGAGCAACAGATTGGGCTTGCAGGTACGCTGGGAGCCGGCGCCTGAGGCATATTCCGACCCATCAGACGTCACGCTGACGCTGTCGTTGATTGGCTGGCGACGGGATCGGCCCGTGACCGTCGACTTCGAGCACCTGTTCGTCGACCTCGGCTCCCCGTTCGGCGAGTACGAGCTTCTCGTGGACGAAGGCGCCGGGCAACCCGGAGTGGATAGGGGCTCGGGGCAGGCGAGCGTTGAGTTCAGATGCTCCCTGACCGAACAGCCGTCGGGCGCGGTCTACGCGCTCGCCAGCCAGGTGACAGCTCAGCGCAGACGGGATCGTAGGCGTCCCCTGCCAGAGATGACGCCGCCAGCCGCGCTCGCGGAGCCGCTGACGCTCGCGACCATCATCCAGGACGACATCAGACGGGCGCGGCAGGATAATGATGCTTTCTGGCGGGGCGCCACGCATCTCGAAGGCGACTGGCCTACCTCGTGGCGCCGGGGCTGGGTCCACGACACCGAGACGACCAGGATGTGCGTCTACCCACCCGGCGGCATCTTCACAGACGTCTGGCCGGCCTGGATGGTCCAGTGGCCCCGCGCCGTCGTCGCCGAGGGGACGCTCGACATGGCGCGGTTCGCCTATGCCAGCCCGGAGATCGCGCAGCGCGCCCTGCTCTCACTGTTCCGCGACGCCGAGGCCCCAAACGTACCCTGCGTCTTCCAGCACGGCGAGCCGAACATGGTCGCCAAAGACGGGAGCATCTGCGGGACGTCGCCGGCCTGGTGCATACCATTCTACAACCTGGAGCGGCTGTTCAGCTTCACCCTCGACCGCGAGTGGCTCGCCGAGATCTACCCGTACCTGGCACGCTTCCTGGAATGGTGGCTCGCCGAGCGGACCGATCCGGGCGGCTGGGCCGTCTACAAGTGCACCTGGGAGGCCGGCGAGGACGACACGCCGCGCCTGGACCCCGAGCGTCGCGGCGACAACGTCGTCTCGGCGTTCGTGCGGCCGGTCGAGCTCCAGGCGACGATGGCGCTGTCGGCCGGCGTGCTGTCGCGGTTCGCGGCGGTGCTCGGCAAGTCTGACGACACGACCCGCTGGCGGCAGGTCGAGGCCGAGTATCTGGATCGCACCCGCCAGCTCTGGGATCCAGTTGAGCGGCGCTTCCGGGACTGGGATGCCCGCGCCGGAAGGTTTGTCGCGCCGGCCCCCGACGAGCCGAACTACTGGGGTATCGACCCGTGCCGATACTCGGCGCTGGCGTTCACGCCGCTGCTGGCCGGCCTCGCCGACGACGAGGTTCGCGCCGGGCTACGGAGCGAGCTTCAGCACTACGGTGGTCCGCCCTGGACCCTCTGGGCGTCGTGGAGCTACGTCGTGCTGGAGGCTGCACCGCGCGCTGGCGATCACAGCTTCGCGGGTCGGGTGGCCGCCGAGATCGTCGGCCGGGTCTACGACGAGCTGGACGCCCGCCAGATCGTCGATCCGCGCCATCCGACGCCGGGCGTCGCGCGCGAGTATTGGCCGCTCGACCTGGACACCTGGGCCTCCTGCGAGGGGTACGGCTGGGGCGCGAACACGGCGTCGTTGCTGGTCCGCCAGGTGTTCGGATTCACTGAGGGACCGTATCTTGACGCCGCGACACCGCTGACCTTCGAGCTGCGGCCCGCGTTGCCGGATGCGTTCCTGACTCCCAGACGTGAGTACTGGCTGACGAACCTGCCGTACCGTGGCGCGCGAATCTCGCTTGGCTATCGCGTGGCGGACGCACCACCGGACGCAGACGGATCGTTCAGCGCACTTGAGATGCTCGTGTCAGCCGACGTGCCGACGCGCTGTCGGGTGGTAGACCTGACGGCGCCTCTGGCGTGGGAGTCAGACGGGGCCGAAAACCTCCACGAGATCCCCGCACGGATCGGCGGGGAGTACGTCGTGGAGCTCCACCCCGACTCATAGCTGTGCAGATCAGCGCGGCATCGATCCCTTCGCGCGCTGGAGGTACGTCGTGTCGGTCAGGCGCGCGGGGTCCGGGCGCGGACTCCCGGCGGCGTCGATCTCGCCCAGAAGGTCGATCACGCCGCGAACCCCGGCCGGATCGACGTCGCCCTCACGCGGGATCGCCGCCAGCTTAACCACGTGCTGCTCGTAGACCATCGCCGCCTCGGTCGGCGTGATCCCCAGCGAATGCGAGAGCTGCTCGACCGCCGCCGGCTTGTTCGCCGGCGTGTTGATCCAGCGCTCGGCCATGATCGTGGCGCGGAGGAATCTGGTGACCAGGTCTTCGTTCTGGCGCGCCCACTCCGGTCGTACCACGATGCCCTCGGCCTGGAGATCCGGCGCAACCTCAGCGGCATCGATCAACGCGGTGAACCCGCTGATTCGAAGCCGGCCGGCCCGCGGCGGATCGACCAGAGAGGCGCCGACCGTCCCGTTGGCGACGGCCGCCCCGACGACCCCGGGGTCCGGGAACGTCAGCAGCGGCGACTCGGTTTCCGGGATGCCCTTCGCCTTCAGGATCCGATTCACGATCGCCGCCGAGGCGCTCTTGGCGTCCAGGTGGCCGACCGGCTTGCCCTTGAGCGCCGCGAAATCTGGCACGTCGCGCGCGGCGATCAGCGTGTGTGTCGCCTTGTTGACGAGCCCGGCGATCATGATCAGCCCCTGGCCGTTCTTGCCGAGCTGGACGAGCCGATCCGCCGTGACCACGCCGACGTCGCGCTCCCGCTTATCGATGTCCTCGGCCACGACCGCCGAGCCGGGATCGGCCTCTTTGCGGTCCAGGACGATCCCCTGGGCCGCCAGGTACCCCAGCCCGTCGGCGATGTCGATGATCCAGCCGCCGAGCGAGGACGACGTTCCGATCCGAACCGTCGTGCGCGGGATCGGCGAGGGCGAGGGAGACGGGGACGGGGAAGGCTTCGCAGCGGCAGGGGGCGACGCGGCCGCTGGGGCAGCCGACGGGGCGCCAGCCGGGGTGCCCGGCTTGCTGGGGTCAGTGGTCCCGGCGGCCGGCGTGGCGGCCGGTCGGGTCGGCTCGGTCGCGGTTGGGATGAGCCCACAGCCAGCGAGAAGCATCGTCGACAGTACGAGCCACCGAGCAGCTTTCAGCACAAATTGCTCCCGAGTGGAGTGAGCCACCACGTCGATCGCGCGGGACGCGCGGGAGCGGCAACGCCTCCGAGGGTAGCATGCCGTGCCGAGCAGACACCCACATTTCGCCCGAGAAACGGGCAGAGATGACGCCCGTTACAGGGTGAGCAGGCCGCGACGAGCGGCGAGGTGGACGGCCTCGGTGCGGCTCTCGGCGCCAAGCTTCGCCAGGATCGCCGCCACGTGGAACTTCACCGTGTGGTCGCTGATCGTCAGGCGCTGGGCGATCGCCTTGTTGGTCAGGCCGATCGCGACCAGCGTCAGCACCTCCCGCTCACGGGCCGTCAGCTCGTCGACCTCGTCCGCATCTGGGAGCGGTCCGGCCGGCGTGCCCAGCGGAGCCGCTGCGAGCTCCGGCTCGATCACGACCAGGCCGGCCGCGACTGCTCGGACGGCCGCGACGATCCGATCCGGCCCGGCGTCTCGCGCCAGGAGCCCCCAGGCGAACGACGGCCCCGCCAGCGGCAGACGGCCGCCCGCGCTGGTGGGGCCGAGCACGACGAGCCCCGGCCCGATCCCCTCCAGCACCGAGATCACGTCGTCGATCTCCTCGGCGGACGGGGCGTCCAGCAGCACGACACCCGCCTCGGGGATCAACTCGGAGGCCGCCTCGCCAGTCAACGAGACGACCTCCCCGACGATCCGAACGCCGCCGGCGGCCGTGAGCAACACCGCGAGGCCGGCCCGGACGGTCGCCAGCGGCGAGACGATCAGGACGTCAACCGAATCGGACATCTACGACGTGTTCAGGCGGCGGCCCGCACGATCACGGCCCGCACGAGTCCCTCGGCGAGGTAGCTCGGCACTGCCAGCGCCAGGCCTCCGCCGACCATCGCGTTGATCCCGATGACGCGCCCGATCGAGTCGACCAGCGGCCCGCCGGAGTTGCCAGGCCCGATCGGTACGTCGGCCTGGATCAACGGCCGCTCGAACCCCCGGACGATGCCGGCCGTCGTCGCCACGATGCCGAGCGCGACGGCGTAGCGGACCCCGAACGGATGCCCGATCGCCATCGCCAGTTCGCCAGGGCGGACCGGGTCGCGGCGGATCTGGACGGCCGGCAGCCTATCCAGACTGGTCTCGATCACCGCCAGGTCATTCTGGGGATCTCGCGCCACGACCTGGCCGATCCCGGTCCGGCCGTCCGCCAGCCGGATCTCGGCCCGACCGAACGGCACCACGTGATGGTTGGTCACGATTAAGCCGTCTGAACGCCAGATCGTGCCCGCGCCGACGCCGCTACCGGCGCGGACCTCCGCGACCGACGGCGCCAGCCGGCCGGCGAGCTCCGCCGCGTCGCGGTCGACGTCACCAAACTGCTGCTGTCCCCTCATCTCATTGGGCTCCAGATACGTCGAGGGTGCGACGATGATCGCACCCCCAGGACTTCCACACGCTCGCTACGCCCGCTCGCCGACCGTCAGCGTCAGGTCGCGCGGCTCGCCGCCGCGCACGATCCGCAGCGTCGCCTGCTGTCCGACCCGGTCTGGGCCGAGCAGGTCACGCAGCTCGCCCGGGTCGCGGACCGGCTCGCCGCCGAACGCCAGGATGACGTCGCCGAGCAGCAATCCGGCCTGCTCGGCCGGACCACCCGACTCTACCGTGACCACCAGCAGCCCCGTCTCCTGATCCGTCAGGCCAAGGCGCTGCCGCAGCGCGTCCGGCAACTGGACCGGCTGGCTGCCGATCCCGACGAAGCCACGCCGCACCCGGCCGTGCGAGCTCAGCGCCACGACCGTTCGCTCCACGCTCGCCATCGGGATAACCACGCCGCTGCCGCGCCCGCCCCGAAACCTGGAGGTCGCCAGGCCGACGGCGGCGCCGCTGGCGGCGATCAGCGGCGCACCAGAGAATCCGGGGTAGAAGGTTGCGTCGGTGGCGATCAGCCCGTCAAGACGCCCGCCGCGTCGGGTGCGGATCGGGCCGCTGACGGCGCTAACGGTTCCGAGGCTCGCCATCAGCTCCGGGCCGGGCCGCGCGACGATCAGCGCCAGACCGCCGACGCGCGGCGTTGCGCCACGTTCGAGCGGCGTTAGCCCTTCCGCCTCGGCCTTCAGCAGCGCCAGGTCGCTCCCGGGGTCTCGGCCGACCAGCCGGGCACGAACCGCCCTGCCGTCCGGCAGCCCGACCTGGAGGTCATCGTCCCGCTCCACGACGTGGTCCGCCGTCACGATCAGGCCGTCGCTGGTCCAGACGATGCCGCTCGCCGGCTGCCGATGCCGTCCGTCCACCCGCACGATCGAGCGCCCGGCCTGGGCGACGGCATCCGCGAGCGCGTCCGAGAACGCCGCCAGCGCCGTGCCACCCGGCGTTGCGCCAGCACTCTGCTCGTTCATGTCCTCGTTCTCCCTGGAGCGCCGTGCCGACGCTCCACACTTCTTGAGGACATTGTGCGGGCCGCGATCCGGCCGCCACATCAGCCGATGGAGCGGCTTTCGCCCTGGCCGTTCGGGTAGGCCGTCAGCCGCCGCCGACCATCCGCACGATCTCGAGCTGATCCCCTTCCGCGATCGGCGTTTCGCCGAACCGGGTCCGCTTGACGATCTCGCCGTTCCGCTCGACGGCGACGATGCGCGGATCGACGCCGATCTGCTCCAGCAGCGCCAGCAACGAGGCCGGCTGCTCGACGTCACGCGGCTTGCCGTTCACCATCAACTGGATCATCAGACACTCATCTCTTCCAGCTTTGGACAGGATTACCGGGATTCCCAGGATTTTGGTTCGCTATCCTGTCAATCCTGATAATCCTGTCCAAATCGTGTTCTAGTGGCGCTTGTGGAGCGGCGCCGTGGGCCAGGCCTCGTTGACGGCGGCCACCAGCCGGGCCGCGGCGTCCTTCGGGTCTGGGGCCATCGTGATCGCCGTGATCGCCGCGACGCCGCTGGCGCCGGCCGAGATCACCTGCGTCGCGTTCGCCGCCGTGATGCCGCCGATCCCGATCAACGGCAGCGTCGAGAGCGCCGCGACCTTTCGGATGAGCGGCGGACCGGCCGGAGTCAGGCCGGGGTGCGACCGCGAGGCGAACATCGTGCCGACCAGCAGCAAGTCCGCGCTGGACGCGACGGCCACTCCGGCGCTCGCGGCGTCGTGGACCGAACGGCCGATCAGCATGCTCGGCGCCAGCTTCCGCGCGATCTCGCACGGCAGACCGTTGCCGCCGAGCTGCACGCCATGCGCGTCGGCCGCGAGGGCAACGTCGATGCGATCGTTCACGAGCAGGAGCGCCTGACTCCCGACCACCTTCCGCAGGCGAAGCGCCAATCCGTACAGCTCGGCGGCCGGCAGGTCCTTCTCGCGTAGCTGAACGATGTTGACGCCGCCTTCGACCGCTGCCTCGACCACGTCTTCGAGGCGGCGGTCGTCGCAGGCGTGCCGATCCGTGACCAGCATCACGATTGGAAGTGGAAGGACCGAGCGCCGCTCTGTCACCGCACAACGCCCTCGAGCGGGCTCGAGGCGCTGGCGTACGCCTTCTTCACCATCCGGCCGGCGAGGAACGCCTTGCGGCCGCCGCGCACGCCCTCGGCGAACGCCGCGCCCATCAAGGCCGGGTTGCCGGCTTCGGCGATGGCGGTGTTGACCAGGCAGGCGTCAGCTCCAAGCTCCATCGCGATCGCTGCATCCGAAGGCACCCCCAGGCCGGCGTCCACGACGACGGGCACGCTGGCCTGCTCGATGATCACCTTGATCCGGCCGAAGTACGGGATACCCTGGCCTGAGCCGATCGGCGAGCCCATCGGCATGACGGTGGCGCAGCCGGCATCCTCGAGCTGCTTCGCGAGGGTCGGGTCGTCCGTGCAGTACGGCAGGACGACGAATCCCTCTTTGACCAGGATCTTCGCCGCCTCCAGCGTACCGATCGGGTCCGGCCAGAGGTACTTCGGATCGGCGATCACTTCGAGCTTCACCCAGTTGGACTGGGTCAGCTCGCGGCCCAGACGAGCCACGCGCACGGCGTCCTCGACGTTGTAACACCCGGCGGTGTTCGGCAGGACCGTGTAGCGCGTCCAGTCGATCTCGTCCAGAAGTGTCTTCTTGGACGGATCGTCGAGGTCCAGCCGGCGGATCGCAACGGTCACGATCTCCGTCCCGGACGCCTCGTACGCCTCACGCATGTCGTCGGCAGTGCGGAACTTGCCGCTGCCGAGGAACAGTCGGGAGCGAAACTGCTTCCCGGCGATCTCTAGAACGTCGTCCACGCCGCCCTCCTTACGCTCCACCCGCGTCGTCGCAGGTCGGTAGCCGATCGCCAGTCGCCTGGCGTGAATATACGGAGCGGCCCCGGAAACACTACGTGTTCTCGGTCACCGCTTCCCTTCGCAGGTCCTAACCCGGTCAGGTTCAAAGGGTTGCCCGCCGTACAGGCGGGCTCTCAGCCCATGGCTCCCCTAGCGTCGTCGTGCCGAGCCGACGCTCTTCAGTTGGCGACGGCCATCAGGCCAGTCAGAACGATGGACACATCCATCCCGAAGGCGATCGAGATCGTCAACCCTTTCCATGGTACGTAGCGCACCGGCAACCGGTCAAGGGAGAAACAGAAGCATCGACCTGACTGGTCAGCTCTGACCCTGGCGAGGCCGCTCGCCGAGGTCGAGCGTCGGGCGCAGCCCCGGTCCCCACTCGACCTCGCGCAGGGCGTCAAGCTTGCCCAGCTTGCGCAGGATGTCGGCGGCGGCGCGGGCAGCCCGCACGATCTCCTTCGCCGGGTGCTGAAGGTCTGACGGCAGCTCCGGATGATCGGCCAGGATCTCGGCGTAGCCGCGCACCAGCGACAGCCGATTGTTTACCTCGTGCTGGGCCGTGCGCGCCGAGAGCAGCACGCCCTCCAGCCGCGCCTCCTCGTGCCCGACGATCGTCGCCGCCGCGAGCCCGGCCAGCACCTCCAGCAGCTCGGCGTCCTCCAGCCCGAACTGGCGCGACTCGTCGGTAGTGGTCACCGAGATCGCGCCCAGCAGCGTCTCCTCGTCGAGCAGCGGCGCCGCGACTTCGGCGTGGACGCCCGTCACGGAGGCGGCAGCCTTCCGGGCCGTGGCGACCGCCGGGTGGTTGACGACGACCGGCCGGCGGCGGCGCACGGCCAGGCCGATCGACGATTCGCCCGGCTCGGGCTCGACGCCGTCCACACCCTCGGCGGCCCGCGTCGCGATCGGCAGCAGCGTCTTCTCCCGTGGGTCCCACCGCGCGACGACCACTCGATCGCCGCCGAGCAGCCGCAACGCCTCCTCGGCAATCGAGCCGACCAGTCGCTGAGGGTCGCCTTCGGCGGCGAAACCTCGGACGACCCGCAAGAGCGTCTCGCCCCGTACGAGCTGGCGCTCCCGCTCGGCCTCGACTTGCTTGCGCTCGGTCACGTCGTGGAAGTAGACGGAAAGGCCATCGGCGTCTAAAGCGCCAGGCACGGTCCAGCGCGAAGAAGCCGTCCGTGATCCGCTGAAGGATCTGGCGGGTACGATGGGCCTGCTCCGCGACTTCTCGCCGTTGAGCCTCGATCTGCGCACGCAGTCGGTTCCGGTCAAGAGCCGTGCGGACGGCGCGACGCGGGCCCGTCTCGGTGACCTTCGTCTTGTCCAGGCAGTCGAGCGCCCCGGCGCTGAGCGCCGCCGTGGCGAGCTCGGTGGAGGCGTGGGCGCTGACCATGACGACGGCGAACGGCAGCGTGCCCGAGCCGTCCCCAGGGGTGCCCAGCAAGTCCAGGCCGGACATGTCCGGGAGCTGGAAATCGAGGATCGCGCAGTCCGGGGGATCCTGGCGGAAGATCTCGCGTGCCGCCGCGCCAGAATCGATGACCGTCGCCTGGTACCGAAGCTCCTCGTCGCCGTGCAGATAGAGGACGTACAGGTCCGTCCAGGCCGGGTCGTCTTCGACGATCAGGACGCGTACGACGTCGCCGGCCATGCCACCGTTCCTCTCCCCAACCCGGTTCGCGAGCGCTCGCGATATGATCGATCGCCGGGGCGTCGGCTGCACAGGTCTCGGTGCGTGCCAGCAGGGCTGGCGTCGCTCGTCCAGAACCACTGACAATCGGCGCATGCTGACGGTGTCGAATCCAGCTCGCCAGCCGGCCGGGCAGGCCCGGCCGGACGCTTCGCTCCCTTGCGCCCGCGACCGGCTGGCGCTCGTGACGCTCGTCCTGGTCGTGCTCCTCGCGGCGAACACCCCGGCACGACCGGTCGGCGCGGTCGCTCCGGCTCCGGCAGCCAGCTACCGCCTCGACGCCGCCGTCGACCTCGAACACGGGACGCTGACGGTGTCCGAGAGCGTCCAGTTCCGCAACGTCGTCGGCGCGGCGCTCGACACGCTGGTGTTTCGGGTGGTGCCGAACACCCTTCCTGGCTTCGAGCTCTCGATGGTGACGGTGGACGGCCAGCCAGCCGATCGGCGTCTCGACGGCAGCGTCCTGGAAGTGGTCTTGCCACGCCAGCTGCCGCCGGGCCAGTCCACGCAGGTTCAACTGCAATTTGCGCTCGTCGTGCCGCGCCAGCCGGGCCGGATGGCGGCGACAGCGCGCTCGATGGTGCTCGGGTACTGGTTCCCGATGCTCGCGGTTCACCGTGGCGATTGGGATCGGCGGCAGTTCGTCGACGTCGGCGACGCTACGTTCAGCGAGGTCGCCGACTTCGATCTCACGGTCACCACGAGCAGTCCAGCCCACGTCGTGGCGACTGGCCAGCGCACCGAGCAGGACGGACAGCGCTGGCGGTTCCAGGGGTCGAGCGTGCGCGATCTGGCGCTGGCGATCTCCCGAGACGTCGTCACGCGCCGCGCGACGGTGGCCGGGACCACGCTCGACGTCGCCGCGTTCACCGACGAGCGCGCCGATTTCTACGTCACCCGGGCCGCCGAATTCCTGCGCTGGTCCAACGAGCGGCTCGGACCGTATCCGTACCCGGTCCTGGTCGTGGCGGATGCTGACCTGCCGGCCAGCTTCGGCGGCCTGGAGTATCCGGGCCTGATCCTGCTGTCCAGGGCGTACCCCATTGGAGTGCCGCCAGAGGGCGGCGGCCTGGACGGCCTCTACCTGCACGAGATCCTGCACCAGTGGTTCTACTCACTGGTCGGCAACGACCAGATCGCCGATCCGTGGCTGGACGAGGCGCTAGTCACCTACCTGGCGTACCGGTACTACCGCGAGGTCCGGCCGGACCTCGCGCCCGGCGTCTATGAGCGCACCATCGCCGGCGGGCCCGGCGGGGCGGTGGACACGACCGTCTACGACTACCCCTCTGACGCACCGTACTTCGGCGTGGTCTACCGCCGAGGGGCACGGTTCCTGGAGATGCTGCACGCCCGCATCGGCGACGAGCCATTCTGGTCGCTCCTGCGCGAGCACGTCGCGACCTACCGCGATCGGATCGCCTCGCCGAGGTCGTTCCTCGATCGGGCGCTCGCCGCATCGCCAGCGACGGTCGGTCCGCTGATCGCCGAGTACTTCAGCTACGGCGCGTTTCGGACCGCGACGCCGCGCACCTGGACCGTCGAGGCCCCGTCCAGCACCTGGACCGGAATGGCCCACGTCTTCGTCGCGGCGGAGTTCCCGGTCACCAGGGTCGAGGTATTGCTCGACCAGCGCAGGATGGCCGACGGACCGTCGAACAACCTGACGCTGGACCTGGCGGACGTCGAGCCCGGCTCGTACGTGCTGCTGGTGCGGGTCTGGGATCACGACAACGTGCTGTTCGAGCGCGGTCGGCGTGTGGAGATCAGCCGGTAGGGAACCTCACCCCCCAACCCCCTCGGCGTCGGCGGGCTCCGATCGTGTCGTGAGGCGCTGGTCCAGCAGCGTCCGACCCCGCGCCAGCCACTTCGAGCGCTGCCCGTCGAGCTCCGCCAGCACGGCGGCATCGCTGGCGCCACCGTTGCGAAGCCGCCGGCCCTCGGCACGAACCTCGCTCGCCAGCTCCTTCATCACCGATCCGTACAGTCGCGACCAGCGCCGATCGTTGTTCCCGGCCGTCGTCAGGCCCCGCGCGGTCAGATCCTCACGGTAGCGGCCGTACGGGTAGGCGCCGCGCTCGACGTCGCGCAGACGGTCGACCACCTCAGCGCGCGCCGTCAGCGCTCGGTCGAAGTACGCGATCACCTCGCCAGTCGTGTTGAGCCGTCGCTCGCGCCGGGTCTGCGCCAGCAAGGCCGGGCCGTCCACTGTCGGCAAGGTGTCGTCGAAGACGCTCGACCGCATCCGCCGGAGCGCGCCCAGGACGCCCGCGCCCAGCCGGTAGTACCGCTCGCTCGCCTCAACCGTGCCGAGATAGGCGCCGTCTGAGCGGGCGAGCGCCAGCGCGACGTCCCAGCCCGGCAACGGCGGGAAGAACTCGGCGGCGTCGATCGGGCAGAGCACGGCCCAGACCGGGTCTAGCGGCCCGCGCGGCGCGAGCTGGGCTCGGTTTTCGGCGTGGTCGGGCGCCAGAAAGATGCCGTCGTGGTAGATCGGCGTCTCAGGCGATGGAAGATCGGTCAGCGCCTCGGCGAGACGCGTGGCGAGGAGCGGCGGTGCCTCCAGCAGCAGATCGCCGAGCACTTCCGCGCCGACCTGGCGCGGGTTGGCCGTCTCCAGCGTCCACTTGAAGTCGACGGGCTCCAGGACGCTGCGATCCTCCTGGACGCCGATCAAGATGGCGTCGGCATGCGATTTCCCGTGTGCCTGGACCTGGGCCGCCAGGTCTGGATCGGCGGCCAGGACCAGCGCGCGCCTTGGGAGGTAGACAGCGCCGTCCGGACCGGGGCGCTCGACGCCGATCAGGCCCTCCAGGCAGCGCGCACCGATCCGCTCCCACTGGCGGCCGATCTGCTCGCTGGCGCCGCCCCAATCGCCGACCCGCCAGAGCTGCCGCCCCTCCAACGGCGACCGTGGCGAGATTGGGCGACGACCCGGCGGACGGCCGGCGGCGCCACGCCCGGAACCACCGCCCTGTGACCGTCCAGACTGTCCGCGATCTTGCATCCATCGCCCCGTGTCCGCTATTCGAGCGAGTGTACCCCGGCCCGGTCCATACGGTACCGCCCCGGCACCCACGACGTCAGCCTGACACGGGGACGTACTACGCCGGGCTGTCGAAGCGCGGCTCGGCGTCCAGCAACCAGGAGAGGTCGGCGCCGGGCTGATTCTCCCTGGGCTCGGCGCCGCGCTGGAAGAGCCTGGCGCCGGTGATGCCGCCAAGCTGAAGCGATGGACCGCGTCGCCGGAGCCAGCTCCCCTCGCGGAGCCCGATCACGGCGACGTCATTCTCTTCGAGGAACTCGACGATCCGCTGCTCGCGGGTCTCGCCCCGGTGGGTCGAGGTCGGGTCCGGATCCTGGTAGTGCGGGTTCACCTGAAACGGTACCAGGCCGATCGCCTCGAATGTGGGCGGCTGGACGATCGGCATGTCGTTCGTGGTCCGGATCGATGGGCAGGCCATGTTCGTGCCGGCGCTGGAGCCGACGAATCGAAGCTCGCCGGACTGGACGCGGCGGCGGATCGGCTCGATCAAGCCAAGTTTCCAGAGAGCTGTCAGCAGCCGAAAGCTGTTTCCGCCGCCGATGAAGAGTACCTCGGCCTCTTCAACGGCCGCCCGGGGTTCCGGAACGGCGTGCAGCCCGACCACCGAGACGCCGATCGGCGCAAGGATCTCCTGCACCCGCGTCACGTACAGCTCGTGATCGACGATAGCGAACGGCGCAAAATGCACCTGCTTCGCGCTGCCGACGATCTCGGCCATGACGTCCATGGCGTGCCCCAACGGGGGATAGCCGTGCACGCTGGTGCTGCTGAACAGCAGAAGATCGGGTGCCATCCTCACACTCCACCGGGGCGCTCGCTGATCGCCGCCCGATGATAGTGTGCCGAGGCAGGGCGCCTGCCGTGCACATCCTCGGGACCGCCGCGATCCTCGCGGCACCCGCGTGCCGCGAGGATCGCGGCGGTCCCGAGGGGTCAGGCGTCGGGGGCCGCGCGTCCGCGGAACGGACCCAGCAGCCGCTCCTGCAGCGCGGACGGCATCAGCCCTCGCGGGGCGCGCTGCCGCACGAAGCGCAGCACGACGCCGTCGAAGGCGAAGTGATCCTCGCAGCCGGGGCAGGCCGCGATGTGTCGCTCGACCTCGGCGCGCTCCTCGGCGCTCAGCTCGCGATCGAGGTACGGGAAGATGTTGCCGTACACCTCGTCGCAGCTCGGGTTGAGGCGGCCGACCCGGATCCACTTCCGGACCGTCGCCTCGGTCACGCCGAGCCTGGTCGCCGCGCCGGCCACCCAGGCTCGCGTCGCCGCCCGCGCTTCGCGTTCGGCCGACGAGACGCCGTTCCGGTCCAGCGGACGCGGCCTCGCGGAGTCGCTCATGCCGACCTCGACCGACCCGCGCTGGCGCTGGCGAGGATACCGGCGTCGCGTGCGTGCTCCCAGAGCGCCCGCTGCAGCTGCTGGCGGCCACGGAACAGCCGCGAGGTGACCGTTCCGATCGGGACGTCCAGGATCGTGGCCATCTCCTTGTACGAGAACCCTTCGACGTCCGCCAGCACGACCACCATCCGGAAGTCCTCTGGCAGACGGTCGATCGCCTTCAGGATCGCCTCCTCGCCGATGCGGTTCAGGACCGACGACTCGACATCCGCCGTCGCGATGCCGTCAGCGTGCGCCGCGCCGTAGATCGAGAACTCCTCCATCTCGTCCAGGGACGAGGTCTGAGGCCGGCGCGCGACCCGCCGAAAGCCGCTGATCCGGACGTTGCTCATGATCCGCAGCAACCAGGCGCGGATGTTCGTGCCGGGCTCGTACCGCGAGAAGTTGAGGAAGGCGCGTTCCAGGGTGTCCTGGAGCAGATCCTCGGCGGCCTGCTCCTGCTGGGTCATCCGCAGCGCCGTCCGGTAGAGCGTGTGCACGTGCGGTGCCACTTCGGCCGTGAACGCATCGCCGGCCGTCGCGGCAGGACTAATGGAAGTAGGCATGCGCCACCAGCTCGAACACCACGAACACCAGCGTCAGACAGGCCATCGCCACCACCGCGAACGCGCGCCGCCGTTCGAGCCGCGTCAGCGCCACGTACCGATCGTCGGCAGCGGCCTTCTGGCGAGCCTGGTGTCCGTACCAGACGGTGTACAGGTTTGCCAGCGCGCCGAGCGTCGCGAGCGCCATCAGCGGGATCCGGATCGGGTCGGCATCCAGGAAGGATAGAACATGCGTGCTCAACGAGGCGAACACCGCCCCCAGCCCGAGCACGATCGCCAGCGGGCCGACCAGGGCGACGGCCGCGCACGGCGCACCGAGCACAGCGAAGAGGACGGCGCCCAGGCTGAGCCCGCGCCGGGGCGTGCGCTCGCCGATTCCGGAGTGCCGGGGCGCCTCGCGGGCGGCGGCGCTCTCGGCACTGCCGAACCGGTACGCCTGGACGGGCTCGCCGAACCCCTTGAGATCGACCTGCTCCGGCTGAAGGTCCGGGTAGCCGTCTTCGACCTGGCGATAGACGTCCTCGTCCACCACCACCTCGCCACCCCGTGCCTGCCCTTCGAGGCGTGCCGCCAGGTTTACCACGTCGCCGATCGCCGTGTAATCCTTCCCCTCGCCGGAGCCGAGCCGCCCGACGTGCGCGTAGCCAGAGGCGATACCGATCGCGGCCCGCAGGTCGACGTCGAACTGCTGGGCGAGGGCCGGCATCTCAGCCTCGATCTCCAGGGCGGCGGACACCGCGCGCGCGGCGTGGTCCTCGTAGCGGATCGGCGCGTTGAAGAACGCCATCACGGCATCGCCGACGTACTTGTCGATGAAGGCGCCGTGACGGACCAGCGCGTAGGTGGCCGACTTCAGGAACGCGTCGACGACGGCGTGGGTACGTTCTGGCCCGAGCCGCCTCGTCATCGCCGTGAACCCGGAAAGGTCCGCGAAGACCACCGTCAGCTCGACCACTCGCCCCTCTTCGACGTGGGTGTTGCAGCGATTGCAGAGGTTCGGGTTGCGGGCACTGCGGTTGATGCCGACCAGCCGGAAGAGGGCGCCGAGCGGGCCGCTCAGGGCGGTCCCACAGATGACACACTCGGGCGCGTGTATGTCTGGGCGGGCAGCGACGGTGCCTTCCCCGGCCTCCATGATGGACTCCTCCTCAGCGACGAACGGTACCGCCTCAGCGGCAATCGTTGCTGCCCGTCTCTATGCTTTCGGCAGCACGAAGCTGAACCTGGCGCCCTCGCCCGGCGCGCTCTGCGCCCAGATCCGCCCGCCATGCGCCTCGACCAGCCCCCGCGCGATGGCGAGGCCAAGCCCGGCACCGCCCTGCCCGCGCACCCGCGACTTTTCGCCACGATAGAACCGATCGAAGATGTGCGGCAGATCGGCCGGTGCCACTCCCTCGCCGCTGTCCACGACGTCCACCCGCACGGCGTCCGGCTCCTCCTGGGCCTCCAGCAGGACCGTGCCGTCCGGAGGCGTGTGGCGGATCGCGTTCTGGACCAGGTTGTACAGGACGCGCTGCACTCGGGCGGCGTCCATCATCACCGGCGGCAGGCTGTCGTCCACGGCGCCGTGAAGCGTCAGACCCTTCTCGGCTGCCTGGACCTGGAGCGCCTCCATCATATCCGAGACCAGGTCGTGCAACGAGCCCGGCTCCATCTGGAGCGCCAGCACGCCGGCGTCCAGCCGGGAGAGCTCAAAGAGGTCGTCGATCAGGCCGCTCAGGCGCTGGACCTCGCCGAGCACCGTTCGCACGTACCGCTGGGTCGTCTCCGTGTCCGTGACGACGCCGTCGTCGATCGCTTCGACCATCGCCCTGATCGACGCCAGCGGTGTGCGCAGGTCGTGCGAGATCGCGGCGAACAGATGGCGGCGGGCCTCCTCCATCTCGCGCCGCGCCCGGTCCATCTCCTCCAGACGCTCCGACATGACGTTGAAGTCGCGCGCCAGGCCGGCCAGCTCATCCGGGCCGTCCGGCGCGACCCGCACGCCGAACTGACCGCTGGCGACCTGTCGGGCCGCCAAGGCGATCTCGCGGATGGCCCGCAGCATGTGCTCGGCCGTCAGCGCGGCGAACGCGACGGCCACGATCGCCGAGAAGGCGAGCAGCAGGCCGAGCAGCCCGAGATCGTGGGCCGAGATGAACATCAGCCAGGCGGTCACGGTGATGTTGGCGAACGCGATGGCGAGCACGACGAGGTGCGCGATCATCAGCCTCGGCCGCACGCCTCCGAGGCCGAGTCGAGGCGCCGCCGAGATCAGGGCGTAGCCGACCAGGATCGAGCCGCCGCCGGAGGCCGTGAGGAAGATGATCAGGTCGCGCAGGTCCGAGCCCGGCATGCCGAGGACGGCCCAGCTAAAGAGAGCCGTCCCGAGGATCGCCGCCAGCAACACGACGAGCGGGCGAGCGTACGCGGAGGTCGGCAGCCGCGCCACTGTCAGGGCTCCAACTTGTACCCGACGCCCCAGACGGTCTTCACGTAGCGAGGCCGGACCGGGTTCGGCTCGATCTTCTCGCGCAGGCGCCGAATGTGGACGGTGACCGTGCTCGGGTCGCCGTACCACTCGAAGTCCCAGACGTTGTCCAGGAGCTGCTCGCGGGTGAACACCTGGCCGGGACTCTTCGCCAGGAAGTAGAGCAGGTCGAACTCTTTGGCCGTCAGGTGAATCGACTCGCCGTCTCGCTCGACAGCCCGGCCGCCGGGGTTGATCCGCAGCCCGCCGATCCTGACGACGTCGCCCGGCAGCGATGGCGCCGCCGCCTGGGTCCGGCGCAACACAGCCTTGACTCTCGCGATCAGCTCACCAGGGCTGAACGGCTTGGTCAGGTAGTCGTCGGCGCCGATCCCGAGGCCCAGGATCTTGTCGCTGTCCTCGCCCTTGGCCGTGAGCATGATGATTGGAACGCTGCTCTCGGCCCGGAGCTGCCGACAGACTTCCAGGCCGTCGATCTCAGGCAGCATCAGGTCCAGGACCACGAGGTCAGGAGCCCTGTCACGCGCCGCCTTGAGGGCGGTCCTGCCGTCGGCAGCGACCTGCACCTGATACCCCTCGCGGATCAGGTAGCGCTGGACGACCTCTGTGACGATCGGCTCGTCGTCGACGACCAGTACGCGCTCGCCGCTCATCGTTCCCTCCGACACCCGCTGTCGGGCTCCGACGGATCGGCCCGTGTCGGCCAGCCCTGAAAACGCCATCTGCCCCTCGATTCTTCCCGCCAGTTTCCTCCGATTCTGACACGCACGTCCGATCTGGCGGCGACAGGGATTACGAGGCTCTTACGGAGGGCGGCGCCCCTCACCCCCCCAGCCGCTGCGCGGCGCGAACATCGGCTGCGACGACGTCCCTCTCCCGTGCACGGGAGAGGGGGAGCTGCGAGGAAGTTCATCGGGGAGACAGATTCTGAAAGAGAGCCGTAAGACCTGCCCCGTACCGTCGAAGGTGGGCCAGGCGACCGACACCCTCACGAGTCCCGGTCGATCGCCCACGGGAGTCGACGTGAGACCGCACACCCCGATCCGGGTCTTCGAAACGCGCGCGCCGGTGGCCCGGCGCGACATCCTCTACATCGCCGCCCGCGCGCCACGGCCGGGCTTCGCCAAGTCGCGCCTCGGACGCATCATCGGCCACCAGCGAGCCGCCGATCTGTACGCGGCCTTCTTGCAGGATCTCGCGGCGCGCTTCGCACGGGTGCCGTTCGCGGTCGGCTGGTACGTCACGCCGGAGGACGCCTGGCCGGAGCTCAGGCCGTTGCTCGGGCCGGTGGCCTGGAGCGGACCGGCGATCGTCCAGGGGCCTGGCGACTGGACGACACGCCAGCGCGAGCTATTCCTGGGCGCCGGCGCTCGCGGGGAGCAGCGCACCGTCCTGGCGGCGTCCGACTCGCCCCACCTGACCGTGGAGACGGTCGCCGAGGCGTTCGACCGGCTCGACCACGACGATCTCGTGCTCGGGCCGACCGCCGACGGCGGCTACTACCTGATCGGCATGCGCGCGCCCCACGAGGTGTTGGCCGGCGTTCGGATGAGCACCGGAACCGTCCTCGAGGAGATCGTGGCGCGGGCCGAGGCGCTGGGACTGGCGACTGGCTTGCTGCCTCCCACCTTTGACGTCGATGAGGCCGCCGATCTCGATCGCCTGATCCCGCTGGCGCTGGAGCGCAACGACCTGGCCTGGACGCGAGCAGCGCTGGACCACCTGGGGCTGCTGCCGACCGCGCCCGTGGCCGCCTTGGGAGGCCGAAGATGACCGCCGTCCGACTGCTCGTGCGGGCCGGAGCGGGGCTGCTGGCCGGGCTGGTCGGCGGACTTGCGATGACGCTGGTGATGCTGGTGTCGCGGTCGCTCCTCGGCATCTCGCCGCCGCTCGAGATGATCCCGGACCGCTTCGCCCCGACGCTGACCATCGAGCAGTTCTTCGCGCTGATCGTCCAGTACGGCGGCTACAACGAGCTGAAGCAGTTCGGGGTGAGCGCGGTGCTGGCCGGGCAGCTGGCGGTGGCCGCGCTGCTCGGGCTGGTCTACGGACTGGTCGATCGAAACCCCTCACCCCCCAGCCCCCTCTCCCGTGCGCGGGAGAGGGGGCGCAGATCACACTGGCTCCTCGGCGGGGCGGTGGCGGTGCTCTGGGTGGCCTCGCTGGCGATCCTCTGGCCGACGCTGCCGACCAGCTTCATCGGGCTGCCGCCGACGCTCGCGGCACCGGTGACGGCGCTCGGGCTGCTGGTGGCGTACGCGACGTACGGGCTGGTGCTTGCGCTCGCCTATGGAGAGCTCACGCGGCCCGGGAAGCCTGACGGCGCGCGCGGTGCAATGGCGACGAGCATCGGCCGCCGGGCGCTGCTGGTTGGCGGTTTCGGGGCAGCGCTGACGCTCGGTACCGGAGTGCTGGCCCGACGGCTCTGGGACCTTGCCAGCTTCGCCTACGACGGCGCCCGCTTCTGGGGGCCGCTGACGCCGATCACGCCGAACGACCTCTTCTACGTCGTCACCAAGAACGTCGTCGACCCCGGCGTCGAGCGGAACGTCTGGCGCCTGGAGATCGGCGGGCTGGTCGAACGGCCGCGCAGCTACAGCTTCACCGAGATCACGGCGCTCGCCAGCACCGTCCAGGAGACGACGTTGATGTGCATCAGCAACGGCGTCGGCGACGCGCTGATGAGCAATGCCCGCTGGACCGGCATCCCCCTCCGGACCCTGCTCGACGCGGCCGGACCGCATCCGGGCGGCATCGAGGCATTGCTCAGGGGCGCCGACGGCTACACGGACACGATCCCGCTGGCGAAGGCCCTCGATCCATCGACGCTGGTCGTCTTCGAGATGAACGGCGAGCCGCTCCCGAGAATCCATGGCTACCCGGTCCGGCTGATCGTGCCGGGCATGTACGGCGAGAAGAACGTCAAGTGGGTGACGGGGATCGAGATCGTCGACCACGACGTCAAGGGGTTCTACGAGCAGCAGGGCTGGGGGCCGGACTTCGAGATCCCGATTCGCTCGCGGTTTTACGAGCCGGACCTGAGCGAGCCAATCCGTCTCGGGGCCGTGGTCGGGTTGCGGGGGATCGTGTTCGGCGGCGACAAAGGGATCTCACGGGCCGAGGTCAGCCTCGACGGCGGCCAGAGCTGGCAGCCCGCCGAACTGGAGTACCCTGGGACCAGGCTGTCGTGGGCGATCTGGCGATACCAGTGGCGCCCAGAGCTCGCTGGCGAGTACTTCCTGGCGGTCAGGGGCTTCGACGCCAGCGGCGCACCGCAGCCGGCCGAGGATCGCGGCATCGTCCCGAGCGGCGGCCGTGGCTACCACCGCATCACCGTGTCAGTGGTGGCCTGACGTGTACGGTTCGATCGTCGCACGCCCGGCGACCACTACGACAGCCGGCATCGCGGCACCCTCCAGCGACCTCTTCGAGCGAACCGCCGGACTCTACGCGTTCTTTCGGGAGCACCTGTTCCGAGACGATACGGAGCGCATCACGGCGTCGCTCTGGCCTGACGTGAGCCCCGATCCGGGCACGCTGCTGCTGGAGATCGGCTGCGGGCCGGGCGTCTACGCGCGCCGGCTGGCCGGCCGGTATCCGGAGATACGCACGGTCGGCGTCGATCGGTCGTGGCGGCTGCTCGACCTGGCCCGCTCGCGAGCCGCGCGCGAGGGAATCGACGGCTGCCATTTCGAGCTGGGCGACGCCCTGGCGCTCGACTGGCCGGACGAGAGCGTGGACGCGGTCGTCGCCTCGCGCCTGTTCACCGTGGTGGATGGGACGTCGGCGCTCACCGAGATGCATCGCGTCCTCAAGCCTAGCGGGCGCTGCTTTGTCGCCGAGCCGGCCTCCTCAACGGCCACGCTGGCGACGATGGTCGCACTGCGGGTGGCTGGCTGGCTCGCAGCGCCGCATACCACCGAACTTACGATTGCTCCGGCGACGCGCTGGCCGACCTGCCTCTCGGAGGGCGCGTTCTCGACGCTCGCCGCCTCGCTGCCATGGGTCAGCCTCCGGGTTGTGCGGGAACACGGCTACCACTACGCGATCGGCGTCAAGGGCGGCGGGGCGGCGCGCTGATGGCGACGACATCTCCTCAGGCACCGCCGAGTCTACCCGAGATTGGCCCTCACCCCCCGACCCCCTCTCCCTTGCGAGGGAGAGGGGGAGACGATCCTGTAAGCTCCCCCCTCTCGCGCACAGGGAGAGGGTCGGGGGGTGAGGGCCCCTCCGCCCGGCATCTGCGTGAGGGTGCGGTGGTATTCGGCCTGGTCGTGCTCACACTCCTGGGTGAGTGGCCGCTGCTGCACGGTCGCGTAGTCGCGGGCCTGGATGGCCTGACGCAGTTCTACCCGTGGTACGAGCTCGTCGGCGCGACGCTGCGTGAGGGGCGGCTGCCGGGCTGGAACCCGCACGCATTCGCCGGTGCGCCGCTCGCCGCGAACCCGCTGTCCGGCTGGACGTACCTGCCGGCGATGCTGGCGTTCACGCTCCTGCCGCTGACCCCGGCGATCGTCGCGTACCAGCTCACGCATGTCCTCCTCGCGACGCTGGGGGCGTACGGGCTTGGCCGGGCACTCGGGCTCGACATGGCCGGGGCGGCATTGGCGGCCGTCGCCTACGGCCAGGGCGGCCTGATCACGGCCGAGGCCGGGTGCTGCTTCGCATTCGCGAGTGTGGGCGCCTGGCTGCCGGTCTTGCTGCTCGGATCGGCCCTGGCGATCCGAGCCGGTGGCTGGCGCGGCCGGGTCCGGGGCTGGAGCCTGGCGGCGCTCGCACTCAGCCAGATCTTCGCATCGTGGCCGGGCCAGGGCTCGTACTACGCGCTGCTGGTCTTCGGCAGCTTCGTCGCCTACCACACCTTCCGGTTCTCTCCGCGGACAGTCGCACATGCGGTCATGCAGGCGAGCGTGCCGGTGCTGCTTGGAGCGGGACTGGCTGCCGCCGGGCTGCTGCCGCGCGCCGAGCTTCAGGCACTCTCGAGCCTCGCCATCGGGTACGCGGCCGAGGATCTGCACGTCGGTGGCTGGACGCCACAGGAGTGGGTGCAGCTCGCCGAGCCGGGCTACTGGTACGCCGGCCTGCTCGTGGTCGGGCTGGCGACGCTGGCGCCGGTCCTGGCCCGCCGGTGGCCTCCGACGTGGTACCTGCTCGGGCTCGGAACCATCTTGCTGGCACTGGCACTGCCCGGCCCGAATCCGGCTCACGACCTGTTCGGGCTGCTCCCGGGGTTCAGTCGCCTCCACCCGCATCTGCCCGACCGTATCATGACGGTCTTCATGCTGGTGCCGGCGCTGCTGGCCGGCGCGACGCTCGACACGCTTGCCCGCCGGCGACCTATCGGCCTGGTCGTCGCGACCCTGCTGGTCCTCGTCGCCTTCGCCGACCTCCGCGTGGCCCGCGAGAAGACGTTCGCGGGCTACGCGGGCGCCGAGGGCGTCCATCGATTGTTCACGGTCGATCCAGACGCCTACTACGCGCCGACGCCGGCCGCTCGCTTTCTCCAGGAGCGGTTCAGCGCTGACGGCCCGTTCCGTTACCTGGGGTACGGGCCTGACCCCGGCGGCCTGGCCTACACCCAGCGGTTCGCCAATCCTGGCACGGTCCGCCTCGGCGTCAACAACCGGGCCGTCTCCGATCGCCTGCTCGATATGCAGGGATACGACGCTATCCACCTGGCTCGCTTCGACGACTTCCTGAAACAGGCGAACGGCGAGCCGCAGAACTACCACAACGCCGACGTCTTCGCGCGCGGGCTGGGCTCGCCACTGCTCGACCTGCTGGCGGCTCGGTACGTGGTGACGCCGTCGGCGCTCGCCGGCAGCGCGAATGACCCGGTCGTGATGAACCCGGGGCTGTGGGCAGTTTTCGACGACGGCGAGACGCGGGTCCTGGAGAACGGCGAGGCGCTGCCATGGGCCTGGATCGTTCACGACTCCCGCGCCGCGACGGCCGCCGAGGCACGTGCGCTCCTGGATGGCGGGCAGGTAGACCCACGCCGGACGGCGCTGCTGGAGCCGCCGACGGAGTCGCCGCTGTTCGCATCGATGACGCCGGGGGACGCCCCTCACCCCGGCCCTCTCCCAGAGGGAGAGGGGCTTGTTCTCCCCCTCTCCATCGCAATGGGGAGGGGGCCGGGGGGTGGGGGTGAAGACACGGTCGAGCTCCTGATGTTCGAGGCGGACCGGCTCGTGGTCCGGGCGTCGTCGGACGAGGATGGATTCCTGGTGGTCAGCGAGGTCGCGTACCCCGGCTGGCAGGCGACCATCGACGGCGAGCCGGTGCCGGTCTTCGTGGCGAACGGCCTGCTGCGCGCTGTCGCGCTGCCGGCTGGCGAGCATGTGGTCGAGCTCCGGTTCGAATCGCCAACGCTCCTGGTCGGGATGCTGATCTCCCTCGCCTCGCTCGCGATGGTCGTCCCGGCGTGCGCGGCCACGCTGGCCTCACCGTCCACGTTTCGATGGCCGCCGCGTTCGCCTGGAGCGACCCGATCGTCAAGATGACCGTGCAGCGCATCGAATAAGCTGGACCACCCTCACCGGCGAGGAGGATCTTATCGGGGCCGGCGTCCACTTCTGCGCCACCTGCGACGGTCCGTTCTACCGCGATCAGGAGGTGCTGGTGATCGGCGGCGGCAACAGCGCCGTCGAGGAAGCGGTCTTCCTGGCCCGGTTCGCCAGCAAGGTGACCGTCGTGGCGCGCGGCCCGGCGCTGACGGCGAGCAGGGTCGCGCAGGAGAAGGCGCTCGCCCACCAGAGGCGGATCATGCGTCTTCCGTCGCGGGTACGCGCCGCGAGACGCTCGGCCGTGGCTCCATCTGGCGAAGGCGCAGTGCCATGAGCGTGGCAGCGGCCCCGACGATCGAGGCCGGGATCGTCGCCAGGAAGCCCGGCCCGTACGTGCCGATCTCGTCGTGGACGACGGCCGTACCCCACGGTCCAAGAAAGGCGCCGGTCCCGAATCCGACGTCCAGGATACCGGTCATCCGGCCGAGGTGCGGACCGGCGAACGTCTGGGTCTGGGCCGCGCCGAGCGTCACGCCCAGCAACCCCCGGCCGATGCCGCCTGCCAGCACGTAGGCGCCGAGCAGCCAGAGATCCGGCGGGCCGCTGGCGTACAGGCCGAGCGTCCCGGCCGTGAACAGCACGAGCGACACGACGAGCACCCGACCAAGCCCGAACCGATCGACCAGCCAGCCCCCGCCGACCGACCCGACCGACATCATCAAGCCCCATCCGCCGGCAGCGCTCGCCGCGATCGTCGCCGCGAACCCGAGGTCGAGCATGTAGGCGACCTGGTGGGTGGGCACCAGCATCTGGAAGCCGAGCACGGCGTTCGCGACAAGGAAGATCGCGCAGACCGGGCTCAAGACTCCCGGCGCGCTGTGAGCCTGCGATTCGCTCGCGTGGGCGGCGTGGCGGCGCTCCGGACCGGGCGCCAGCCAGGCTGCGAGCGGCAGCAGCACGACGGCCACGACCACGGCACACAGGAGCGTTGCCGCTCGCCAGCCCTGGGCGTCCACCAGCACCTGGACACTCGGACTGACCAGCAGTGAGCCCAGCCCCTGGCCCATGAACGCCAGGCCGAACGCGGTGGCGAACCGCGAGCCGTTCCGCAGCGAGAGCAGCTTGATGAGGGTGATGAACCCGATCCCGCAGGCCCCGAGTCCAGCCGTCATCAGGTACGCGAGGTAGAGGTGCCAGATCTCCGTCGCCATCGAGGCGACGGCGAGACCGGACGCCATCAGGATCGACCCGGTCACCATCATCACCCGACAGCCCAGGCGATCGACCCCGACACCGACCAGGATCGCCAGCAGCGCGTACAACAGCAACCCTGACGAGTAGGCGCTGGTGATCTCGGTGACAGCCCAGCCCTCGTCGCGAACCATGGCGGGGTAGAGCACGGCGAACGCCGTCCGGGACCCCATCAGGATGAACATTGAGGTGAACGCCAGGCCAACGGTCGGCCAGTGGAGCCCACCCCGTGTCGGGACGGACGGTTCAGGGCGTGAAGAATCAGAGGGTGCGGATGCCGAGCGCACGCGAGGAGTGTAGCCGGAACGGCACACCGACAGTCAGCAGCATCAAGCGGGAGTCAGCCGTAGAGAGCATTCCGGAGTCGCGTAGCGACGGCACGATGGTAGACGCGGACTTTAGTCCACGGCCCCGGGCAGCTCGAACGGCTCCTCGGCGCCGTTTGGCCCGTGAAGCTCGTCGAAGATCTCCAGGAACGCGTCGACCACGGTCGGGTCGAAGTGGGTGCCGCGGCCCTGCAGGATCTCGATCCGCGCTTCCTCCCAGGTCCGGGTCGGGCGATACGGCCGATCCGTGGTGATCGCGTCCAGCGCGTCGGCGATGGCGAAGATGCGGGCGCCGAGCGGAATCGCCGTGCCGCGCAGGCCGAGGGGGTAGCCGGCCCCGTCGAAGCGCTCGTGGTGGAAGCGGACGATCTCGATCCCGGCACCGAGTCCGGGGACGTGCTGGAGGAGGTGGGCGCCATGATCGGGGTGAGCGCGGACCAGCGCCCACTCCTCCGGCTGGAGCCGGCCTGGCTTCAGCAGGATCGAGTCCGGCACGGCGATCATCCCGACGTCGTGCAGGATGGCGCCCCAGCGGAGCTGCTCGAGCTCGTCCGGGTGGACGCCGAGCCGCCGCGCGGCGGCGACGGTGTAGAGGCTGACGCGCTGGGCATGCCCTTCAGTCTCAGCCGCGCGCAGCTCCAGCACCGTCGCCAGCGCCTCGATCGTCGTGACGAACGTCTCGTTCAGGTCGACGTAGCGGCGCCGTACCCCGTCGAGCGACCGTTCGGCGTCGAGCGACGAATCGGGGTCGCCGATCAAAAGCTCCGGCGTGGGCTCTGCCGGCGCGGGTGGTAGCGTCTGGATCGCGCTGCCGTACCCAGCCTGCTGCGCCGCCCCGCCCGCGGCGGGCCGCGGCACGATCTGAATCTCGCCAGGTGAGAGGGGCGGCAGGCTGCTGGCACCGAGCAGCGACCGAATCGTCTGCTCCAGGGCGATCGGGCTGAACGGTTTGGTCAGGAACCCGTTTGCGCCGGCCAGGATCGATCTGTGCCGAATCTCGTCGTCGCCGTGGCCGGTCAGCATGATGATCGGCGTGGAGGCCATCTTCGGGTCAGAACGGATCGCCGCGCAGACGTCCACACCGTGGAGCCCCGACATGGCGTAGTCGAGCAGAATCAGATCGGGATGGGTCCGCTGTGCGATGCGGACCGCGTCCTTGCCGTCCTCGGCGAACGACAGGTCGTAGTCGTCAGCCGGAAGCGTCAGCCCAACGAGCTGACGAACGCGTCGGTCGTCATCGACGAGTAGAATGCGTGGCCTGGGCATGACTCGAATCCGATCTCCTGAGCGTGACGTCCGCTATCAGGACTCCTGACCTGGCTGTCCTCTGGCGACCTTGACGACGCTCCTGCTCCTGTCCGCCTAGATAACGTGATTCACCGCCGTCCTGGGGACGCACTCGGGGCAGACCTATAATTGGTCGATCTGGGCGGTCTGGGCAGGCGGTTTGACAGCACAAACCGCCTGCGCCGAACGAGCGCCCGTCCGATATCTGTCCGAGGCGAAGTTGATGCCCGAGCCCGACGAGCGCAGCCGCGCGATCATCGACGGCCTGGAGGCCATCGACCCTCGCTACGTGCTTCACCTCCCGAGCAGCACGCTGACCCACATCATCAATCACATGCTGGCGCGGCCGAATACCACGACGTTCCCGATCCCGCGCGAGGAAGAGGGCGTCGGCATCCTTTCCGGCCTGGAGCTGGCGGGCAGCCGCGCGGTCGCGATCATTCAGGACAACGGTGTCGGCAACCTGTTGACGGCGCTGACCACGTTCCCAATGGCGTACCACATCCCACAGTTCTACATCGTGTCCCGGCGGGGCGGCCTGAACGAGTACAACTCGATGATCCACACCCTGTGCGACCGCGTCCCGGCGATCCTCGACGCGGCCGGAGTCCGCTACTTCGACCTGGACGGCCGCACGCCGATCGACCGCTGGGCGACCACCGTCGAGAAGGCGTACGAGTACAGCAGGACCACCCATCGGCCGGTGATGCTGCTGACCAACCTGATGGAGGGCTGACCGTGCCCGAGATGACGCGCACTGATGCCCTGAAAGCCATTGACGCGGCGTTCCCCACAGACCCGATCGTGGTGAACGTCGGCGCGGCGATTCGCGAGATGGTGGCAGCGGTCGGCTACAAGCCGAACCACCTGCACATCCTGGACTCGATGGGCTTGCCGCCGGCGATCGGGCTCGGGCTCTCAATGGGCCTGGCCGAGTCGAAGTTCGAGAAGGTCGTGACGATCGAAGGCGACGGCGGCCTGCTGATGGGCTTCTCGGCGCTCTCGACGATCGGGATGCTGAAGCCCGGGAAGATGGTGCTGGTGATCCTGGACAACGGCACCTACGGCTCGACCGGCCACCAGCCGACGGCGGCCCACACCACCGACTTCGCGGGCACGGCTCGTGCCTGTGGCATGGAAGGGCACGACGTCGAGACGCTGGACGAGCTGAAGGCAGCACTCGAAGAGTCGAAGAGCATCGATGCGCCGGTCTTGATCCGCGCGAAAATCAACCTCCAGGGGCAAAAGACGCCGTACTTCCTGGAAGACCCGGTCGTGCTCGCCGACACGTTCCGCCGCTACCTGACCGGGAGCGCGAAGGAGTAGGCTGGGCCGTGGAGGATCGGCGAAGGTGGCGTCAGTGCCAGGAGGGAACTCTGTGAACCCGGCCGATGCCTTCGCCCACCTGATGGGCCGCGACGACGAGGAGATCGAGCTCGACCGGGCGGCGTTCCTGTTCGCGGCAGTCGAGTATCCGGAGCTGGATGTCGAGGCCGGCCTGCGCGAGCTGGACCACCTCGCCGATCTGTTGCAGCCGCGCCTGGGCGGCTTGCGTGGGCCGCAGGACGTCGTGCAGATCGTCGCGAGCTTCCTCCACGGGGAGCTCGGCTTCTCAGGCAACCCGGACGCGTACTACGACCCGCGCAACAGCTATCTGAACGAGGTCCTGGACCGCCGGCTGGGCATCCCGATCTCGCTGTCCGCGCTCTATCTGGAGATCGGCCGACGCCTCGGTCTGCCGTTCGAGGGCGTCGGGATGCCGGGGCACTTCCTGGTGCGGTACCGGCACGCAACGACGCCGGTGCTGGTCGATCCGTTCGCCGGCGGCGCCATCGTCAGCGAGGCCGAGTGCGAAACCCGCCTCCAGGGGCTGTACGGCCCGGGCGTGCAGCTTCGCCCCTCGATGCTGGCGGCGGTCGGCACCCGGAACGTCGTCTTCCGGATGCTGAACAACCTGAAGGGCATCTACGCCAGCCAGGGCGAGTGGCCGCGCGTCGTCAGGACGATAGATCTGATGCTGGCGGCGCTGCCAGGCGCCAGCAGCGAGTACCGCGACCGTGGCGCCGCCTACCTGCGGACTGGCGACTTGCGCCGAGCCCGCGCCGACTTCGAGCACTACCTGCTGAACGCCGCCGAGATCGCGGACGCCGCGAGCGTCAGGGAGCAGTTGGCGCTGGTCGACCGGCTCGAAGCGATGCGGAACTAGGCGAGGGGTCAGGAGTCAGGAGCGACGTGTACGGGACGGTGGCGGTCAAACATCTGAAGGCGCCGCGCAACCTGGGCAAGCTCGCCGATGCTGACGGCGTCGGCACCGTGGACGACCCGGGCTCGGAGACGCTGCTGACGATCTACCTGAGGCTGCGCAAGCGGCCGGACGGTCAGCCCATCGTGGACGCGGCGCAGTTCCGGGCGTTCGGCTGCGGCGGCTGCATCATCACCGGCAGCATAGCGACGGAGCTGGCGATCGGGCTGCCGGTCGCCGAGCTCTCGAAGGTCGACGGCGCCGCGATCAACCGTGCCCTGGAGGACGGACTACCGCCGGAGCAACGCTACTGCGCCGAGCTGGCCGCCCGCGCGCTCCACCTCGCCGGCGAGTCGGTCAGGGATCAGGGGCGAGGGGCGAGGGGCGAGTAAGATCGCTCGCCCCTCGCTACTCGTCCCTACTTCTCGACCGGGTAGCCGTGGGTGCGCCAGGCGCTCATGCCACCTTCGAGGTTGTACAGGTTCTCGTAGCCGAGCGAAGCCGCCACCTCGGCCGCGACGCCGCTGCGCTGCCCGACCTCGCAGACGAAGACCACGTGATCGGTCGTGATCTGGGCCGGGTTCGAGATGATGCGCGCCAGCGGGATCAGCTGCGCGCCGGCGATGTGGTCCTTCTCATACTCCCACGGCTCACGCACGTCGACGACCGTGACCTGGCCGCCGTCGATCAGCGTGCGGGCTTCCTCTGGCTGAATCCGTCGAAACGGCTCGGCAAATTCCTGGTCGTCAGCAGCCATCAGTCCTATCCCCCTCAATCTCGACATTGTCGACTGGTGCTCTAGACGAAACCATACCGCCACGCCCGAAACGGCGGCAACAGAACGAGCAGTCACTGACGGGCAGAGCACCGCTCGCCATAACCTGAGCTTAACCTCCCTAACAAAGTGTCCGAACACCGTTTACACATCGTCAATATTCGCGGCTCGGTGTGGCGCTATGGTTGATGCACCATCACGCGGATCGAGCGCCTCGACGGTCCGGACATCACGCGACCGGGATCGTCAGGCCCTTGGTCCGGACGGGAGGTCGACACGATGCGCTTGCTTCGCTCTCGCTCTCTCGCGTTCGCCTGGCTCGCCGCCGGCGCGCTGGCCGGCGGACTGCTGGTCGGCAGCGCCTGGTACGCCACGTCGCATAACCTGACCGCCGGGCTGCTCACGAACCTGGCCGGACAGGCGTCTGCCCAGGAGGTCGCGCCGCCAGGACCGGCCGCGCCGGCGCCGACGACCTCACGCCGCCCGACCGGCGAGGTGACCGAGATCACGGCCGATCCTGCCGCGTTCACGCTCCGCGCCGAGGACGGCACGCTGACGACGTATCGCGTGCTGGACACCACTGTCTTCATGGCCGGACACGACCGGCCGTACCGATTCGAGCTGCTGAAGCAGGGCGACCAGGTCGTCGTGCGTGGGGGCGGCGCGGGCAAGGTGGATCCGGCAGCGGCAGCGTCCGCGTCTGCGCAGGCCGGCAAGGGCAAGGGCAAGCAGGCACAGCCAACCAGCGCGCAGGATGGCGAGCTGATCGCGCGGCAGGTGATGGTCCGGCCGGCCGGCGAGAAGGTCAAGGGGAAGAAGGGCCAGGCGGCGAGCGCGCCGGCCAACGCCGACGACGGGGGGAGCGATGGCACTCGACAATGAACGCGCCCGGGTCGCCCACCTGCTGCGACGGGCCGGCTTCGGGCCGAGCGAGCAGGAGCTGAACGAGTACACGCAGCTCGGTTTCGACGGTGCCGTCAGCCGCCTCGTCAACTACGAGACGCAGCCGCTCGTGCCGGACCGGGTCGCGCCGGAAGAGGTCGGGCTGCAAGTCTGGTGGCTCGACAAGATGGTCCACACGGCACGGCCGCTCCAGGAGAAGATGACCCTCTTCTGGCACGGACACCTGACGTCGGCGCTCAGGAAGGTCAAAGACCCGAACTTGCTCCAGGCCCAGAATGAGCTATTCCGGGCGAACGCGCTTGGGAACTACGGCGAGATCCTCCGCGCTATCTCGCGGGACGGCGCGATGATCCGCTGGCTGGACCTCCAGACCAATCGGAAGGGCGCCCCGAACGAGAACTACGCCCGCGAGCTGATGGAGCTGTTCACACTCGGGGTCGGCAACTACACCGAGGACGACGTGGACGAGGTCGCGCGCGCCTTCACCGGCTGGTCGGCCACACCGGACGGCCAGTTCGTGTTTCGGCGGATGCAGCACGACTTCGATCAGAAGACGATCCTCGGGCAGACCGGCCCGTTCGACGGCGACGACGTCAGCGACATGCTGGCGGCCAGCCCGACGACGGCACGCTACATGGCGCGCAAGCTGTTCCGCTACTTTGCCTATCCGGACCCCGAGCCGGAGGTCGTGGGCCGGCTGGCGGACGTGTATCTCGCGAGCAGCGGCTCGATCAAGTCGGTCGTCGAGGCGATTCTTCGCTCGCCAGAATTCTCGTCGGACCGTGCCTACCGGGCGCTGATCAAGAGCCCGACCGAGCTGATCGTCGGCGCGTTGCGGACGCTCGGCGCCGATGCGGTGCCGCCCCAGGCCGTCCAGGCGATGCGGCTGCTGGGCCAGGAGCTGTTCAACCCGCCCAACGTGGCCGGCTGGTTCGGGAACCGGAGCTGGATCAACGCCGCCACGCTGCTTGGACGGTTCAACGTGCTCGGCGCCGTGGCCCAGCAGCTCGGGGGGCCTGTGATGGGCGGTCAGCCGGTGACGGCGCTGCTCGACGGCTCGACAACCTCGGCGGCTCGCGTCCAGCGCGTGCTGGACCTTCTGGTGGACGGCGAGGCCAGCCAGGAGGAGCGCGACGCCCTCGTCGCGTACGCCGACCAGGCGAAAGGGCCTCAGCAGTTGCGCGGCCTCTTCCGCCTGACGATGGCGCTCCCGGCCTACCAGTTGAACTGAAGGGACGATCGACATGCCCCTGCATCGACGTGATTTCCTGAAGCGCGGGGTCGGGCTGGTGGCGGCCTCGATGGTCGTGCCCGCCTTCATCGCCGAGACGGCCCGCGTGCTCGACCTCGGCCCGGCAGTGGCCGCCGCGCAGATCGGCGCGCCGCCGGCCGATGCCTCGCGCCGTGTCCTGGTCGTCCTGCTGCTGGCCGGCGGCAACGACGGCATCAACACCGTCATCCCGTACGGCGATCCGCTGTACTACCAGGCTCGCCCGACCCTGGCCGTCCCCCGCGAGCAGGTATTGCACCTGAACGACATGGTCGGGCTCAGCCCGGCGCTCCCGAAGCTGAAGGCTCGCTTCGACGCCGGCCAGGTCGCGGTCGTTCAGGGTGTCGGCTACCCGAACCCGAACCGCTCGCACTTCCGGGCGATGGACATCTGGCAGACGGCCGTCCCAGAGCGGCTGGAGCAGACCGGCTGGCTGGGCCGGTATCTCCAGGCGTGCGCCTGCGGCACAGATAAGCAGCTCGAAGGGATCTCGATGGGCGCGACGGTCCAGCGATCGTTCTGGACTGAGCTGACACTGGTCCCGGCGATCTCGAACCTGGCGGCGTTCCGGTACGGCAACCCCCGGGCGAATCCCGACGCCAGCCAGTACGAGGTCGAGGCGCTGCGCAGGGCGCTGTCGCAGGCGCGAGGGCGCCCGGAGGAGGAGTTCCTGCGCCAGGCGACCCGGACCGCCCTGGACGACGCCGACGTCATGGAACAGGTGGCCCAGGGGTATCAGACGAGTGTCGAGTACCCGATGAGCCCGCTCGGTCAGAGCCTGAAGACGATCGCCCAGGTGATCGCCGGCGACGTCGGCACGCGAGTCTTCTTCGCCACGCTCGGCGGCTTCGACACCCACGCGAATCAGCCGTTCCAGCAGCAGCGCCTGCTGACGGAGCTGGACGGCTCGATCGAGGCGTTCATGCAGGACATGGAGCGGCTGAATCGGCAGAACGACGTGATGCTGATGACGTTCTCGGAGTTCGGGCGGCGGGTCCACCAGAACGCGAGCAACGGCACGGACCACGGCACCGCCGAGCCGCTGTTCATGGTCGGCGGCAAGGTTCAGGGCGGGCTCCACGGCGCCTACCCGAGCCTGTCCGACCTCGATCGTGGCGACCTGAAGTACACCACCGACTTCCGCTCGGTCTACAGCTCGGTGCTCCAGGGCTGGATGGGCGTCTCGCCGGAACAGATCCTCGGCGGCGCCTACCCGACGCTGCCGCTGGTGGCGTAGGTATTGGGGGAGCGGCGGTTTTCGGCTTTGAGCTGGCCGCAAGCCGCCGCGATGTCCCGTCCACGGCTCGCACGGATCGTCGCGGAGAGGCCAAGCTCGGCGAGGCGGTCGCGGAACGCGCGCGCCTGCTCTGGCGGGGTCGGCTGGTACTCGGCGTCCGTCGCGTTGTACGGGATCAGGTTGACGTGCGAGAGCCGGCGCGGCAGCAGCTTCGCGAGCCGGTCGGCCTGCTCCAAGGCATCGTTGACGCCGCGTAGCAGCACGTACTCGTAGCTGACGCGCCGGCCGGTCCGCTCGGCGTACGCCCGGGCGGCCGGGATCAAAACGCCGAGCGGGAAGCGTCGGTTGATCGGCATCAGCGAGTCGCGCAGCTCGTCGGTGGGGGCGTGGAGCGAGATCGCCAGCGTGATCTCGAGGTTTTCGCCGGCAAGACGCTCGATCTGGGGCACCAGCCCGCTCGTCGAGACGGTGATCCGGCGCTGGCTCAGCGCCATGCCGTCAGGATCGGCCAGCCTGCGCACGGCCCCGACGGTCGTGGCGTAGTTGGCGAGCGGCTCGCCCATCCCCATGAACACGACGTGCGTCGGCCGGGCGGCCGAGTCGTCGCGGCCGAAACCGTACACCTGATCCACGACTTCGCCGACCGTCAGGTTGCGAGCCAGGCCCATCCGGCCGGTCGCGCAGAACGTGCAGGCCATCGCGCAGCCGGCCTGGGTCGAGACGCAGACCGAGAGCCGCTTCGCGCCCTCGGGCGAGGTCGCCGGGATGGCGACGGTCTCGATCTCCTGGCCCTCGGCCAACCTGACCAGCCGCTTGCGGGTGCCGTCCCTGGAGACCGCCTGCACGACCAGTTCACCGGACTGAAGCCGGTACCGCTCGGACAGGGCCGCGCGGAGCCGGGCGGGCAGATCGGTGATCTCGTCCCACGAGCTGACCAGCCGACCGTGCAGCGCCCGGTAGAGCTGCTTCGCACGGTAGGCGGGCTCGCCCAGCTCCTTGACGACGGCCTGGAGCGCCGGGAGATCCAGGTCGAGGACGCACGGCAGCGCGGACGTGGCGCCAATGGGCACGGCGTCGTCGGACAGGTCCAGAAGTGGAAGCGGCTGAGCCATACCCCTGAAGTATGCGTGCGATACCGCCGATCTGACCATTTGAGCTGACGACGCCACCCGGTATCCTTGCGACGCCTGCGCGAAATCGACTCCGCATCGGCTTCGCCCAGGCCCGACGCGGGAGGATGCAGAGACGATGCGACAGCTCATGTGGTTAGGCGGCTCGACCCAGGTGGTACAGGAGTGTCCGACACCAGATCCAGGCCCCGGCGAGGTCCGGGTCAAGGTACATGCCTGCGGGGTCTGCATGACCGAGGTCCACTACGCGGAGGGGTTGTTCCCGTCGCCGTAGCCGGCGCCGTTCGTGTGGGGTCACGAGTGGGGTGGCACGGTCGACGCACTTGGACCTGACGTGACAGGTGTCGAGGTCGGAACGGCCGTCTCGGGCAGCAGTCGTGGCGGCTTCGCCGAGTACGTTGCCTTGCCGGCCGAGCGCGTCGTTCCATTGCCCGCCGGCGTACCACTCGACGCCCGCATCTTCGTCGAGCCGCTCGCCTGTTGCTACGCCTCCGTCCAGACCGCTGCACCGAAGTCCGGACAGCGCGCACTCGTCACCGGAGCCGGCCCGATGGGTCAGATGACCGCCCAGTTGACCCGTCTGGCCGGGGCCGAGGTGCTGGTCTCGGACCCGGACGAGTACTGCCGCGCCCTGGCTGCCGAGCTTGGCGCCGTAGCGACCGTCGATCCGCTGCAGGAGTCGTTGGCTGATGCCGTCCGCGCCTTTGCCGGCGAGGATGGCGTCGACGTCGCCTTGGAGACGGCCGGACAGCCCGCCGCGCTGGCTGATTGCCTCCAGGCTGTTCGCCCCGGCGGCACGATCATCATGGTTGGGGTCAACAGCGATTCGGCCACCCTACCGTTCCCGCTCTGGCGGTTCCACCGTCGCCAGCTCACCCTGAAGGGGGTGTACGGATCGGGCGGCATCGACGCGTTCCACCAGGCCGTCGCCGTGCTGCCCCGACTTGACCTCACTCGGATGATCTCGCACCGCTTCGGGCTCGGGGAGATCGACGCGGCGTACGCACTGGCACGTTCAGGGCAGCGTGGCAAGCTGCTGATCGATCCCTGGCGGTAGCACGCTACGAAAAGGACGTCCCTGGCACTCCGGCCTGGTTTCGCGCGACCGAGCCCGCGGCTCTCCATTGCCATCTCGACCGACCCAATTCGCAGCACCCCCGGTCATCCTGGCCCTCCGGCACGTGCACGAAACACCGCGCGAGCCTTCGACTTCCCAACGTCATCCCGAGCAATGGTAGGCGGGGACCGCCAGCGAGCGGGAATGACAAGGACCCGCCGCAGGGGCGGCGTGGAGCCGGTTGGGTATGCTGGCCGGGCGTGGTG